>Ga0307379_10002321_pt1 | contig 28438 bp, 22 predicted proteins | sample UN2MG_FD_202237 | JGI IMG/M metagenome (GOLD analysis project Ga0307379, IMG submission 202237) | Soil microbial communities from Risofladan, Vaasa, Finland - UN-2 | ecosystem: Environmental > Terrestrial > Soil > Coastal area > Acid sulfate soil | place: Finland: Risofladan, Vaasa | collected...
GAAAAACAAATCCGCGGTGAGGGTCAGCTTCGGTTCCCTGACAATCAATAATAGTCTGAGCCACAACATTCGAGTTGTTCGGCTCGGTACTGCGCACCGTTATCGATTTGCCCTTGAAATCTATGTCGCGGTTGCCGTCTCCGGTATATGTACCAACTTCACATATAATCTCATCACCATTATTAGCGTAATCTATGGCGGCCTGGATATTGTTAAAATCCGCAGACCCGTCATCATCAACGGTAATAATTCCTGCAATGCTTGGACAGGCTAACATCAGCCATATACAAATTAAGATTGCATATCTCATTATTCGTGCCTGTGATTTAGACCTCCTGCTCCTGAAGAAATTAGCTTAACTCCTTGTCCCTCAGTGAACTTATTAATTGTATTACTTACCCTACCTAGAATCAACTCTTTTTTTACAGCTGTGCCGTAGCCTTGGCGAAGACATGTCCCTACTTTAACCATCTTGCCTATTTTAACCAACCCACCCATTTTAAGAAATTGCCCACCCCCCAACTGACCAAAGAAAGGAAAAGCGCGAACTTCGCCCAAAATTGTCAAAAAAAGCGCAAAAAATACGAATTTTTCACAAGAAATGACAAAAAACGCGCGCTTTTTACAAAAAAATACAAAAAAATACCAATTTTTCACCATTTTTTTGCCGCATTCGCGCGCCAAACCTACCACTTTCCGCCAAACCCAAATTTCACCCCGCGCCTGTCCTGCCTGCCCCCGAATCTGTACTTTCGTACTTCATCCTTCACAGTGAGTTTACCCTGAGCTTGCCGAAGGGCTCTTCATACTTCTAAATCCGCCTATCACACCGGCGTACAGATTATAAGGGGCCGGGCGATGCGGAAGATTTCCGGGCAAAAACACCGTTTACATACAAATTTTAAGGCTTGCCAAAGTTGATTTATGGTTGATATTTTTGGGTTTTCAAGCTAAGATACCGGTTTCCCATTATTTACATAAGCCTGTTAGTTACAATAAGCTTTAATTTACACAAAAAGGAGTATCGCAATGGCAAAAAACGAAAAAGAGAAGGCCATTGACTCTCTAATGACCGAGAAGCGGACGTTTCCGCCACCGGAAAATATAAAGAGTAACGCCTACATCAACAGCATGGAACAATACCAGCAGATGTGGGAGCAGTCGATAAACGACCCGGACGGTTTCTGGCTCGAACAGGCAAAGACCCTTGCATGGTTTAAGGAGCCCACCAAGAGCCTGGAATACACGTGGGACACAAAGAGCCGCAAAATCGAGCACACGTGGTTTGCAGACGGCGAGCTGAATGTCTCCTATAACTGCCTGGACAGGCATTTAGGCACACCGGTAGCGAAGAAAACAGCACTTTTGTGGCAGGGCGAAGCCGAAGACGCTGTAAAGAAATACACCTATCAAGAGCTTCACAAACAAGTTTGTAAGTTCGCAAACGTTTTAAAATCCAAGGGCATCGCAAAAGGCGACCGCGTGGCGATTTACCTGCCGATGGTTCCGGAACTTTCGATAGTGATGCTGGCCTGTGCACGTATCGGGGCGATTCATTCGGTCATATTTGGCGGTTTCAGCGCAGATGCCATCGAAGGCCGAATCAACGATTCCGACTGCAGAATGCTCATCACATCGAACGTTTCACTTCGCGCTGGCAAACACATCAAGCTAAAAGACATCGCCGATGCTGCCCTTAAAAACACCCCCACGATAGAAAGTGTTGTTGTGGTAAAGGTCAACGATGAGCCCTGCGACATCAAAGAAGGCAGAGATTTCTGGTATCATGACCTTATGGAGGGCGCAAGTGAGGAGTGTGAAGCCGAACATATGAACGCGGAGGACCCGCTGTTTATTCTGTATACGTCCGGCTCAACGGGCAAGCCCAAAGGCGTTGTTCACACCACAGGCGGCTACCTGCTGCACATCACATTAACATACAAAATCGTCTTTAATATTCATGATGATGATATTTACTGGTGCACCGCCGACATCGGCTGGGTAACGGGGCACAGTTATATTGTATACGGGCCATTGGCCAATGGCGCAACCTCGCTGATGTTCGAAGGAGTTCCGACATATCCGGACGCAGGCCGTTTCTGGCAGATTTGCGACAGATTCGGCGTTACTGTTTTTTACACAGCCCCGACGGCGATTCGGGCTTTGATGCGTCTCGGTGACGAATGGCCTGCCAAATACAAACTCGACACGATGAGGATACTTGGAAGCGTCGGCGAACCGATAAACCCGGAAGCATGGATGTGGTACTACGAAAAGATCGGCCGAAACAGGTGCCCAATCGTCGATACGTGGTGGCAGACCGAAACCGGCGGTTTTATGATTACCCCCCTGCCGGGAGCACACACATTAAAGCCCGGAAGTGCCAACAGCCCCTTCTTTGGTGTTGATTCTGTCGTGCTTCGTGACGACGGCTCGCAGTGTGGGGTAAACGAAGGCGGCAAGCTCTGTATCCGTAAACCCTGGCCCGGGATGATGCGTACAATGTGGGGCGACCATGAGAGATTCGTCGACACTTATTTTACAATGTACGATAACATTTACTTTGCCGGTGACGGCTGTCGAATCGACGGTGACGGTGACTACTGGCTGATGGGCCGAATCGACGACGTTGTGAACGTTTCCGGCCACCGTATCGGCACAGCAGAAGTTGAAAGTGCACTTGTCAGTCATGAAAAGGTTGCCGAAGCGGCTGTAACACCGGTTCCGCACGAAATCAAGGGCCAGGGGCTTTACGCCTTTGTTACGCTGGTTGGCGGCGTAGAAGAAACTGAAGAACTCAAGAAAGAGCTTATTCAGCACGTCCGAAAGGAAATCGGGCCCATTGCGACACCGGAGGCGATTCAGTTCGCACCTGCACTTCCGAAGACACGTTCAGGCAAGATTATGCGTCGAATCCTGCGTAAGATAGCCGAGAGAAATACAGACAACCTGGGCGATATCACAACACTGGCAGACCCAAGCGTAGTCGAGAACCTGATTAAAGGCCGGGGGTAAGAAAAAAACAGGTCGTATAAACAATTCGAGCCGGGTGCACAGCTCATGTGCATCCGGCCTTCTTTAGATACATAAGGAACAAATAATGAGTGAAGAAATTGCAACATCGCAGGAAACTATCGAAAATCACGGATGGCAGGTGACCTTTGCAGGCATGGGTATCAACCTTGCGCTCGGTATTCTCTATACATGGAGCGTTATAAGTAAACATATCCCTGCCGAATGGGGCTGGAACGAGGACGACAAAAGCCTTCCCTATATGTTCGCATGTTTGATATTCTCTCTTATAATGGTACCTGCCGGCTGGATGCAGGACAAGATAGGTCCGCGTGTTGTGGCTGGCATAGGCGGAGTTCTGGTCGGCATCGGCTTTATACTGGCCAGCACGACAACATCTCTTTGGGGCTTTGTTCTTGGTTTTGGGGTATTAGCCGGGGCAGGTATCGGTTTTGGTTACGCGTCTGCGACGCCGCCTGCAGTGAAATGGTTTTCAGCAGCAAAGACCGGTCTTATAGCTGGGATTGTTGTATCAGGTTTTGGGCTGGCAAGCGTTTATGCAGCGCCTGCAACAACCTGGCTCATTGAGAACTTCGGCTTTCAAAAGGCTATATTAACATGGGGCATCGCGTTCTTAGTTGCAGTAGTAGGTCTTGCCCAGCTTCTTAAGCCTCCGCCAAAGGGTTATGTGCCCGTGGGTTCTTCGCCGGTTCAACCTCCAGTCGCCGGAGCCAGGAAGGAAGAATTCCTTCCCAGAGAGTTATTTGGAACAGTTCAGTTTTACCTGATTTGGTTTATGTATGCCTGCGGGGCCGGGGCAGGACTAATGATAATTGCCAAGCTGGCGACAATTGCCAAGATTCAGGCAAATATCAGTTTGGGCTTTATTCTCGTTGCGGTACTTGCTGTCGGCAACGGCGGCGGCCGAATATTAGCCGGAATGCTTAGCGACAAAATCGGACGCAAGGCCACAATGCTGATATGTTTTGTGAGCCAGGCGATTTTGATACTGCTGCTTTCCAGGGCAACCGAAGGCAGTATTTTAGCGAGTATTCCTGTGCTGGCGGTTATATCAATGTTTATCGGCGCCAACTACGGAGCAAACCTTTCACTGTTCCCTTCGATTACAAAGGACTTCTACGGGATAAAAAACTTCGGTATGAATTACGGGCTGGTATTTACGGCATGGGGAGTCGGCGGGTTTCTGCTGGCCAAACTGGCTGGTGCAATGTATGTCAAATACCAGACGTTTAACGTTGCTTACTATGGAGCTTCGGCACTATTGATTATTGCTGCAGTGACGGTTTTCCTGCTTAAACCACCGCACCATACCATCGGAGCTACCGAGGTATAAACCCCAAGCTAAATTTTTTGATAAATTAAGGCTAAAGTCCGTGTAATGGGAAAACAGCGGTTTTAATCGTTTCTATCGTTGCTCCAAGTGCCGAAGTTACTGATTCTTCCTGCTGCTGACTTACAACCAGCATTCTGTCTCTAAAGCCCCCCTGCCACTCGGTACTCTCAGAGATAACGCCGCCGACGCCAATACTCATATCGTGTTTGTCTTCGCCGCCTGCAAGTATGGTCCAGGCAAGCGCCCAGGCCCTTACGGTATTGCCTATATGATACCCCCCGCCACCGGTAGCTAATATGGGTTTATCAAAGCCTCTTAAGGCACTTATGATATCCACATAAACGTTGTTTGTCAGATGCAGATGTGCAAGAGGGTCACCGGCCAGAGCATCAGCACCCAGTTCAAAGACAAAGACATCCGGGTCAAAGGCCTTAATCAAAGGTGCCGCTATGGCATTGAAGGCCTTCATGTAAGCCTCGTCGTATGTTCCTATCGGCAGGGGTACATTTACACAATAGCCTTTGCCTTTGCCGTCGCCGATTTCATCTTCAAACCCTGTCCCCGGGAAGAGCATCTTTCCTGTCTCGTGAAATGATATTGTCATCACATCACAACGGTCATAAAACGCATACAAGACACCGTCGCCCTGATGAACATCAACGTCGAGATACAAAACTTTTTTGCCGGCTTCTGCGAGTACAGTACAGGCAAGAGCGACATCGTTCATATAACAAAAACCGGCGGCCCGCTCGGGCATTGCGTGATGCAGCCCACCCGAAGGGTTAAATGCCACGTCAGTCTGACCGGATAAAATCAGATTGGCACCAGTCAGAGTGGCACCACAGGCCCACGCAGAGTAGTCATACATTCCGCTAAAGACCGGACAATCCGGCGTGCCAATTCCCATGCCGAGGGCATCAGGTTCAAATTTGCCTTCGGCGGCATTTTTGAGAGTACGCAGATAGCGCGCGGTGTGGAATTTCTTTAAGAGGACCCTTTCAGCCGGCTCAGGCGCAACTTCGGCTCTGTCGTCTCCGAAGAGCAGACCCATTGAATCCAGAATTTTTCTTGTCTTACCTGCCCGGGTCGTGTTAAAGGGACTGTCCGGCGGATACGGATATTTTTCCAATTGCGGACAATGTATAAATGCGGCTTTTTTCACGGTTAAAAATCACTCCTTTTTTCCCGGGCTCTCATCCTGCAACCTCTTTGCAAAACGGGAACCCTCTTTTTCTGTCAAATCATACATTATGCTGTAGACGTCGCCGTCAAATTCAGTGTTAACCTTGTAACCGGAATTATAAAAGATAGTGAGCATGGGTTTGTTAATCGGCATGACCTTTGCATAAAATCGCTTTACACCGCGGGATTTGGCTATCTGGGTAAGGTAATCCAGCAGCAAGGTACCCATTCCCTTTTGCTGCCATTCGTCCTGTACGATAAAGGCAACCTCTGCGGCTCGTGTTTTCGGGTCGAGAAAATATTGTGCCAGTGCCACAACATGTTCACCGGAAACACCCGGAACCGTGCCAACAATTGAAATGTCCTGTCTGTAATCGATATTGGTTAACTGCTGAACATCTTTATGCGGAAATGCCATCGTATGGGCCATATACCTGGTTTTAACAGACTGCTCGCTTAGCGAATAGAGCATTTCCGAAAGTTCAGCTTCATCAGTAGGCTTGACCGGCCTGAAGAATATCTCTGTTCCTTCACGGAGAGTATCGTAACGCTCGAGTTCCTCGGGATAGGTGACTTTCTCGGTATCGAGCTCAATCTGGTCCTGATAAATATATTTCTGCGTTTTCGCTGCTTTGATAAGTTCTGTTCTGAATTTGGGATGGGCGATGTTAATCAAAGCAAGCACCCTCTCTCTGATACTCTTACCGTGCAGATAGGCCGTTCCATATTCTGTAACCACATAGTGTACATCACCACGTGTAGTTACTACACCTGCGCCTTCGGCCAAATGGGGCACGATTCTTGATACCTGACCTTTCCTGGCGGTTGACGGCATTGCAATGATGGCTTTGCCCCCCCTGCTTTTGGCAGCACCGCGAATGAAATCCGTCTGTCCTCCAATGCCACTGTAGAATTGATACCCCAATGAACCTGAACAGACCTGGCCGGTCAGGTCTATTTCCAGACCAACATTAATTCCCACCATTTTCTCATGCTGGCTGATAGTGTAAACATCGTTAACGTATTCGGTAGGATAAAACTCGAAAAAAGGATTATTGTTAATGTAATCATAAAGCCTTTTTGTGCCCATGCAGAAACTCGCAACGACTTTTCCGCGATTCAGTGTTTTCTTCGAACATGTAATCGCCCCACATTCAACTAAATCAATAATCCAGTCGCTGAACATCTCCGTATGAACACCGAGGTCTTTTTTGTCCTTTAGAAATTCGGCCAGAGCCTGTGGAATGCGGCCTATACCACATTCTATTGTGCTTCCGTCCTCGACAAGCCTGGCAATATTCAGGCCGATACGCCTCAATACTTCGTCAGATTCGGGGACCGCTGTTTCGATAATGTCCTCGTCGTAAGGGACCAGCATATCAATCATGTTTATGTGTATAAAGCTGTCGCCGAACGTTCGTGGCATCTTGCTGTTGACCTGGGCGATAACATATCGGCTGTTTGCAGCGGCGGATTTTACAATATCAACTGAGACACCAAGACTGCATAGACCATTTACGTCAGGCTCAGTTACACTAATCAAAGCCACATCGACGGGAATCCTCCCGGTTTCAAACTCACGGGGTATCTCAGACAAGAATATCGGCGTGTAATCACCGATCCCCTTGTTCAGAGCGTCGCGTATATTGTCCGCGATGAAAAAACTGTTCATCTTGAACTTTTCACGGAATTTATCGTCAGCGTAAGGGGCAGCTCCCATCGTCAACAGAAGAACAATGTGAGCATCATAAATGTGCCCGGAATGCTCGACAAGTGCATTAACAAGGTGCTGCGGCTGGGCACAACCGGTACCTATGAATATATGGTTGCCGGACTTGATTAACTTCATGGCTGCGGCGGCACTGCCTATTTTGCTTTTGTATTTTTCCCGCCAATTGAATTTCTGCGTGTTCATTTTTGTTTTATTAAATCCTTTCCACACTTATTCTGGCATCAACAGCGATTGGGGTGGTGCCTTCGGGGCCCACCACATATGGATTTATGTCCATTTCCTTAATTTGTGGAAATTCGGTAACAAGCTGAGAAAGTCTTTGCAATCCCTCGGCGATGGCATCTATATCGACCCCTTCCTCACCGCGGACTCCTTTTAACATCTGATAGGTTTTTGTGTTAACAAGCATTTGCTTTGCCTCTTCTGCCGTCAGCGGTGCCAGGTAAAACGACACATCTTTAAGCACTTCGACCATCGTACCACCCATTCCAAACATCATCAAGGGCCCGAAATGCGGGTCTCGGTTCATTCCAAGAATAACCTCCTTGCCCCTACGGCACATTTCCTGAACAAGCACACCCAGTATATGGGCATCGGGGGCCTTTTTAGAAATTCGATACATCATCAGGTCAAACGCATCCATCACTTCTTCAGCACTGTTGAGACCTATTTTGACTCCTCCAACATCCGATTTGTGAATGATATCGGGAGACCATATTTTCAACACCACCGGATACCCGATTTGCTCAGCTATACCTGCGGCTTGCTCAGTTGTCGTGGCGATGGAGCCTTTAGGGGTCACAAAACCATAAGCTTCAAGTATCTCCTTCGACTCGGTCTCGCCGATTTCCCTAAGCTCCTGGCGCAAATGTCTTTCGATTATTGATTCTACCTTTCTGCGATTCACGGCAAATAATTTCACAACCCTCTTCGGTCTAGCACGCCATCTGACATACTCGGTTATCACTTTGATTGTGGCAACAGCACTTTCAGGGGAATCATACTGAGGTATTTTGTTTTCCCTCAAGATTTTCACCGCCTTTTCAACCTTTCCGGCACCAAGGAAACACGCAAGAATCGGTTTCTTGTTATTTTTCTTTGCTATTTTTGCTATAGCTTCAGCGGTAGCGGCAGGTTTGGTTACGGCCTGTGGAGTAAGCAGAACCAACACAATGTCAACATTATCATCATCAAGAACCAAGTCAAGAGTAAATTCGTAGCGGTCGGCAAGTGCATCGCCCAGAATGTCAATCGGATTAAGCATATTCGAAGCAACAGGGAGTTTTTTTGAGAGTTTTTCAATGGTTTTATCATCAAGTTTCGCAAATCCAAGTCCCTGCCTTTCGATAGCATCAGCAGCCATAATTCCCGGCCCACCTGCATTGGTGATAACAGCAACGTTTTTACCTTCGGGCAGCGGCTGGTTCGCAAAGGCCTGAGCGTAATCAAACTGGGTTTTTATGGAATTACATCTGATAACCCCCGCTCTTTCAAAAACCGCCTCATACGCGGTCTCACCGCCTGCAAGGCTTCCTGTATGCGAAGAAGCGGCTTTTGCGCCAGCAGAAGTTCCGCCGGCTTTTATCAGGAGAATCGGCTTGTCGTGCGAGATTTTCTCCGCATGGCTTACGAATGTGTTGCCATCGGTGATACTTTCAAGATAACCTGCAATAACCCTGGTGTCAGGGTCTGCTCCCAGAGATTTTATGACTTCCAATTCATCAACATCCGCCTTGTTGCCAATGCTCACCAACTTGCTGAAACCTATGCCGTTGGTATTTGCCATATCAAGAATAGCTGCCAGTAAAGCCCCCGACTGTGAGATATATCCTGTTGCGCCGGTGGTGGGAAGGTCACCACCAAAACTGGCGTTGAGTTTGTTCGCCGGCACTATAACGCCAAGGCAATTGGGACCAATGACCCGAATTTGGTACCTCTTAGCAATCTGAGTAATCTGCTTTTCGAGTTCCCTGCCTTTTTCACCCACCTCCTTGAAACCAGCAGTGATTATGATAACTGACTTGACCTTCACCCTTGCGCATTGCTCCATAACCTCGGGAACAATACCGGCCGGTACTATAATAATAACAAGGTCGGGGACCTTACCTATAGATGCCAGGTCGGGATAGCACTTCAAACCTTCAATCTTATCGGCATTGGGATTGACAGGAAATATTCTGCCCTGGTAGCCGCCTTTAATCATGCTCGTGAGGATTTCGTGCCCTACCTTGCCCTGTTTAGGAGAGGCACCAACAATAGCAACTGTTTCCGGGTTGAAAAACTTCTCAAGACTCATTCCTGCGTGCTCATTTTTGTTAGTTAAATCTTTTCCAAACTTATTCTGGCATCGACGGCGATTGGAGTGGTGCCTTCAGGGCCAACAACATAGGGGTTTATGTCTATCTCCTGAATCTGTGGAAATTCGGTAACCAACTGAGAAAGCCTTTGCAGGCCTTCGGCGATAGCATCTATGTCCACCCCATCTTCGCCTCGGACGCCGGTTAACATCTGATAAGTCTTTGTGTTGAGGAGCATCTGCTTGGCTTCTCCGGCTGTAAGCGGTGCCAGATAGAACGACACATCGTTGAGGACTTCGACCATAATTCCACCCATTCCAAACATCATCAAAGGCCCACAATGCTTGTCGCGGTTCATCCCCAGGATAACTTCTCTGCCGCCGCTGCACATTTCCTGGACGACGACGCCGAGAACCTCAGCAGCCGGCATTTCCTTGGGTATTCGATACATCATCAGGTCAAAAGCATCCATTACTTCCTTGGGACTGTTGAGTCCCACCGCCACTCCGCCGACATCCGACTTGTGAATAATATCGGGCGACCATATCTTCAGTACGACAGGATAGCCAAGCTGTTTTGCAATATCTATTGCCTTATCGGCGGTGGTTACATTGAAGGATTTTGGTGTTGCGAAACCATAAGCCTGGAGTATTTCTCTTGATTCGGCTTCGCCGATTTGACGAGTGCCCAGAGCCAGGTGTTGTTTGATTATTTTCTCAACCTTTCTGCGATTAACAGTGAAGAGTTTCACGACTCGTTTTGGTCTGGAGCACCATTTGACATACGTGGTCATTGCCTTAATCGTCATTATTGCGGCCTGAGGAGAATCGTAGTTAGGGATTTTTCCGTCACGCAGAATTCGTATCGCTTCTTCTACCTTGCCGACACCAAGGAAGCCAGCGAGAACAGGTTTTTTATTTTTCCTGCCGGTAATTTTGACGATTGCTTTAGCAGTGGCAATCGGCTGCGTCATCGCTTGCGGCGTAAGAAGGACCAAAACCACATCAACATTGGGGTCATCAAGAACTATGTCGAGGGCAAATTCAAATCGTTCGGGGGGGGCATCACATAAGACGTCGATGGGATTATGCCAACTCGCAGCAGGGGGCAAATTGGCAGAGAGCTTATCAATAGTCTCCTCAGAAAATCTTGCAACATTAAGGCATTGTTGCTCAATGGCATCAACTGCCATAATTCCTGCACCTCCGGCATTAGTGATTACGGCAATGGCCAGCCCTTTAGGAAGCGGTTGACTATCAAATGCCTGAATATGTCCAATCTGGGATTTAACCGAATCACAGCGGATAATTCCCGCTCGCTCAAATAAGGCTTCATACGCAGCATCAGTCCCTGCCAGACTCCCGGTATGCGAAGATACTGCTCTGGCTCCTGCAGAAGTTACTCCGGATTTTACCAACAGTATAGGTTTGTTATGTGAAATTCTTTCTGCTTCCTTTACAAAAGCATCACCATGGTCAATGCTTTCAAGATAGCCGGCAATAACTTTGGTATCCGGGTCCGAACCGAGGACCTTCATAACATCTAATTCATTCACATCTGCTTTGTTGCCAATACTTACCAGTTTGCTAAAACCAATACCGTTAGCCCTGGCCATATCAAGAATGGCCGATAGAAGCGCTCCTGATTGTGAAATATACCCTACAGACCCTTCGGCTGGCAGGTCCCCGCCGAAACTGGCATTGAGCTTATTCGCAGGTACTATCACACCCAGGCAATTGGGACCGAGAACCCGGATGCCAGCTTGTTTTGCAATTTGAGTAAACTGTTGTGCAAGCTCTCCCCCTTCAGGCCCGACCTCTTTGAAACCTGCGGTAACAATTATTACGGATCTTACACCAACCCTTGCGCACTGCTTCATAACAGCAGGGACAATTTTTGCCGGAACGACGATAATCACAAGATCGGGTGTTTGTCCAATAGATTCGATGGTCGCATAACATTTCAGTCCCTCGATTGTATCAGCATTGGGATTGACAGGGAATATTCTGCCCTCGTATCCGGCCCTGATTAGATTTGTCAGAACTTCATATCCAACTTTACCCTCGTGCCGGGAAGCACCGACAATTGCAACCGATTCCGGGTTGAAAAACTTATCAAGACTCATGTCTACCTAACCCCTTTCTGGTCAAAAGCCCACAGAAAAGGGCATATTAATAGATTTTTCGTATAAATGCAAAGTTTTTTGTCCCTCATCATTTGCGGGAAAATGTGTTTGAAATGGGCTCAGGTCTTGAAAAGCGATGCTTACCATGGCAGCATCTTCGGTGCTACTACTGTCCGAACACGTTTGGAAATTGCAACTTGTCCTTTTGTGCAGCGCCACCATTTCTATAAATATTCTTGTCAACTTCCATCTTTGCCCTCAAAATGCCGACCTGTTCTCAATTAACCCAAGGCTTCAATCTCGACATTTCTCACCTTAGTGTCAAGGTTCTCATCAAATAAGGGCGAGCCGTTTTTGCGGTCAAAAGCTATCATTATCATTTCTTCCAGGTCCTTCTTGTTGAGAAAATAGCCGTCCGACAGTTGCGTACCCTCAATTTCGAATACTACTTTAAATTTCATTTTTCTCGTCTCCCGTGACAATTTAACTTTTCGCCACCAATGTTTTTATCTGAGAGTTTTTATTATAGTGAATAAGCCAAGTACTATCGTTAGTATAGCTATTGCAAGTTTGAGCTTTCTCGGGCTGAGTATCTTCACGCTCTTGGCCGAAAGTGGGACCGACAATACGGCACCGATTATCAGGTAGGGCGCAAGCTTCCAATCGATAGGATTTTTGCATACAAGCATATAAGCAATCACTCCTACTAAACACGTCAGGCCCTCAGCCAAAGACGTTATACCCACAGCGCTTTTGCCCTCAACACCGGAAAGAATCTGTCCGCTGGTAACCACAGGCCCATAGCCCCCGCCGCTCATACCCTTATTAAACGAGGCAATCAGGCCAAGGATGCTTATTCTTTTCCAGGAAAACTTAAAATTCCTGTTGATAAAAAGCAAGATAACCAGCCCCATCGAAAGCACCAGAACCCCAATATAGAGTTTGAGCCAGAACTTGGGGATATTCACCGCAATGAAAACCGCGGCGACGGTACCGAAAATACTGCACGCCGCAAGCAGTAATGCTACCTTCAGATGTAAGGGAAGTGTTTTTTTAACTGTCTCGATATAACCGAGCGGACTTAGTAAATTCTTGATTTTGAATATGTCTGCTGTTTCCGGCTTGAAATTTACATTACCTTCACGATGGTGAAAAATGCCGGCCAGCACACCCGTTATCAACTCAGATAATAAAACCGCCGGGACAATCTGTGCCGGAGAAAAACCCATAATCAAAAGCACAGGCGTAAGTGTCGTGCCGTACCCCATCCCCAGCGTCGAGTCCACATACTCACAAAAAAATGCACCCACCATTATGCCCCAGATATACAATTCCATCTCGCTGCCTTTTCAACTTAAAGTTACATATAAACTTCAATACCAAAAACTGTTAACGAATGTTTGCTCGAACAGAGCGACCCAAAAATCAAATTCATATTCATAAAATGCTCATCCTTCCAGATATTCGCTGATAGTCTTTATAAGTATGTCGGGATTCTCTGTTGACTTCAATATATCCGTAAGGGGCCGTGAGACGTTGTGAGAAAGTACCATGGCAATGGTTCCAGCCAGCAAGGCCGCAATTAAAACTATTATCATAAAAACTAAAAAGACGTTTCTGGCCATATCAACAAAAGGCCTCTCAAGTGTGCCGACATAAAGTATCCCGATTACTCGTCCATCGATATTTTTTATGGGTTCGTAAGCGGTCTTATACCAATCCGTAACTACGAATGCCCTGTCAATCCAGGGCGTTCCTCTTTCCAGCACGCGTTCGTACACTTGTTCGGAAACATGCGTCCCAATGGCCCTGTTTCCGTCGGCAGCCCTGACATTTGTTGAAATTCTAACATCCTGCTGAAAAAGGGTCACGGTGCCCAGGTCTTTCCCCTCATATTGAGTGCCCTGATAGACTATCCCCTTGACCTTATCAACAATACGATAATTTCGATTGAGTAAATTACCGCCATACAGCACACCTATCAAATCACTGTCGCGCCCAAAAACCGGCGAGGCAGCTTTTATCATCATTCCCGAGGTCTGCTCGGTCTCTATTTCCGGTTTTACTTTTGTGGTTGGAACGAATTTTACGTATGCCTGTTCAGCCAGGTCTTGTCCTTCTTTTAAAAGTTCATCCCTCGATACTATCACCGTCCCTGCTACTGTTTTTTTATCGGATAACACCCTGCCAACAAGCTTATCCGTCAACCGACTGTCCCCCAAAACGGCAGGGTTCCGAGCTCTTACAATGACTTTTCCATCTTTGTCTGTAAGGGTCAATATATCAAGTGACTCAGTTTTCCTTATCAACTCCAGCTGCTGCGCCAAAATCCCCGTATCGTTTTCTGCAATAGCGTCTTTAATGAAAAACCTCACAGCGGTAAAACGCACTACGTCCCTGACATTTTCGGTCTCCTGACGGTATATCTCCCGGGCCGAGTTCAGGTCGTTCTTAACTTTGGCCTGGACCCTTTCTGCGATATCTATCTTGACCACGTAAAATCCCAATACAGCAACAGAAAACGCAAAAACAGCGATAACAACAAAAGACGATACAACTATTCTTGTTCTAAGCCTTCTAATTTTCATTTGTCTTAACTCCAGTTCCAGCCGGCTATCAGCTATCCGGTAAAATCATAATTATCCCTGACAAACCTATCGCAAAAAATCTCAAACCAAATCCGAGAGTTTCAATGCCTCGAGTTTTTCGGCGACATAGTCCCGTATATCTCTGAACACCTTTACGAGTTTCTTTTCGCTGGCCAGAGGGGTGGACGAAAAAAAGTAACGACTTGCCGATTCGGTCGGTGCCAAGGCGCCGTCCATCAGTCTTATTATTTCTGCAATATTTATTCTTGATGCGGGCTTGGCCAGCTTATAACCGCCGCTGGCGCCTCGCCTTGCCTTTATATAACCATTCTGCTTCAAAACCGAAAACAGCAGCACCAGATATTGTCTGGGAATATTGCATTTTGAGCATATCTCTTCGATTTTTATGAAGTCCTTCTTTTCGTTACGCGCAATGTAGATAAGTGCCAGTATTGAATATTCACTTTTTGTGGTCAGTTTCATTATCCACTCCTTTGTTAAGTAAGTTTATTAATATTATAAACAATATATACTTGGTGTCAAGTTAAAAACCCGGATAAAATCAATTGTCTAAAGGCTAACCTGCCCCCCCCTAATACTCACAAGGCTTTATAAATAAAGGGCTTAGATACAATAAAAGACCCGGGTAAACTTCTGCTGTCCGGGCGCTATGGCGATTCTTTTAACTTTCCTGCTCCACCGGCGCTATGCTATAATCAATTCCGCCGTCGTACCAATTATATCCGGTCAATTCTAAAGCATGTAAACCGGACTCGAATATGCAAAGCAGCAGAGAATTCGTAATACAAAAGCATATCAAAGCCAGCAACCTGCACTGGGACCTGATGCTGGAGGCAGGAAGTGTGTTGGAGACGTATCGATTCAAACTGCCGCCAGAGAAATTACCACATCAGACAAGTACCGCCATTAAAATTTTCGACCATCCCCTAAAATTCCTGACCTACGAAGGAAGCGTCAATAAAGGCAAAGGCACCGTGGAAATAGCCGAGAGGGGGACATGTCAATTACTTCGTGAATCCAAGCATAAAAAAGAGTTTCAATTTGAAGGCAAAATCCTGAAAGGCAAATTCTCGCTAATTCATATCAAAGATAACATTTGGGAATTCAGACGTTCCGAGTAAAACTTCTCAGGAGGTCTTTTCCATGGCTTTATCATGCAATTTGCGAAGTGTAAGTAGCGAAACAAGTGAGCCGACCAGACACCAGGCCATGTCTTTTTGAGTGTCCCAGACATCGCCCTGCGTTCCCAGAAACGCCTCAGAAGCGTCCTCTAAAATTACCGCTGCCAGCCACTCCAAAAGTTCATAGGCCGCACTTAAAGCAAGACAAAAGCAAATCAGTATAAAGAAAAGCCAGCCCCCTTTTCGTAAAGGTGACTTCCTCAGCAATATTTCCCTCGCGAGTATAGCAGGCACAAAGCCCTGGGCAAAGTGCCCCAGACGGTCGTAGTGGTTTCGGCTAAGCTCGAAAAAGTCCCTTATCCAGTCAAACAGGGGTACCCTTGCATAGGTATAGTGGGCACCAACCAAAAGCACAATAGCGTGAAGCCAAATCAATACAAGGCTAAGTGTCGTAAAGCGAAATTTGTGATAGATTGATATCAAAACAGCAGCACCTGCGATTACAGGAAAAGCTTCCATAAACCAGGTGAGAAGGTCAAAACAGTCGATAAAAGACCAGATTAAGATTGCCAAAAGACTCAGAAGCAAGAAAATATACAACTTTAGTTCTTTAGCTGCTCGTCCCATGCTTTAGATTCTGCCAAAACCTACTTTCTAAGTTCAGGTACATCCGGCTCGACATGAACGGTAATATTGACCGGACGTGTTATCTTTTCATCCATGGTATGTTCCAGGCGCTCTGCTATTTCATGGGCGGCTGTTACATTTAACTGCGGGTCAACAAGTATATGCAAATCGAGAAAGACCTCCCTGCCAACCATACGTGTCCGTAGCTTGTGCCACCGACGTATAGAAGGGTCAGAGTTTATTATTTCCTTTATATGCGCGACAGTCTCGGAATCCACCGCACTTTCTGTCAATTCACGTACACATTCGCCCGCCACTCTAATACCAACAAGGATTACCATAAGGCCGACCGCTATAGCGGCAATCTGGTCGCCGTATCCAAAGCCGAATCTCATCGCTATAAAACCTATCAAAACCGCTATGGAACTTAATGCATCGCTGCGGTGATGCCAGGCGTTGGCGTAAAGAGCGGAACTGTGCGATTTGACCGCAATTTTTTTTGTGGCCCTGTAAAGCAATTCCTTCGTAACGATAGAAATAACAGCAACTACAAGAATGGCAAACCGGGCGGTTTTAATTTTGCCGAGCGATATGTCCCACGCAGCATAGTAAATCATGGCCGAGCCACCCACAGTCAGAATCAAAGCGATAAAAACAGCTGCAAAAGTTTCTATCCGCCCATGCCCGTACGGATGCTCCTCATCAGGCTGTTTCGAGCCAAAATGAACACCCAGCAAAACGGCGATGTCCGTGGCCATATCAGAAAGCGAGTGAACACCGTCGGCAATAAGGGCAATTGATGCAACTGCAAGGCCTACCCCCACCTTGACTGCCGAGAGAATGATATTGCACAAAATTCCTATGTAGGTAATAAATTTTATCTGCTTATTGGTGCTGGCAATTTTGTGATTATGCATCTGTTCAACCAAGTATTTCTCTGCGGATATTCAAGACCGCATCCGAATATTTTTTCGCACTCTGCCGGTCTTTCGCCTCGACTATTATCCTCATGACCGGCTCGGTATTACTGACGCGCAGGTGCAGCCAGCCGTCGTCAAAATCGAACCGGCAGCCATCGGTCTCGTCGAGCTTTGCATCAGCGAAGGTCTTTTTTGCCGAATCAAGAATCTGCCTGGCCTGCAACTTATCCGCAACGAATTTGTCCTTACTCACATAATAGCCGCCGATTTCCCCCACCAGTTGGCTCACCGTCTTGCCCGTCTTGGCCATTAAGCCAAGCACAAGGCCAATACCAACCAGGCTGTCGCGAATCGGCCCAACCCGTAAATCGATTACACCGCCGTTGCCCTCGCCGCCTATCACACAATTGTGCTCGAGCATTGCCGCAGCAACGTTCGCCTCACCGACAGCGGTACGGTAAACCCGCCCCCCCGCTTCCCTGGCGATGTCATCGACCATTCTTGAAGTCGAAAGATTCGTTGCAACACTACCGCCTTTGCTGGAAAGCGAATACTTCGCCGCCAAAGCAAGACTGTATTCCTCACCGATGTAGGTCCCGTTTTCATCCACAATCGCCAACCGGTCCGCATCGGGGTCCTGAGCAAAGCCGATTTCAGCCTGCTCCTTTTTCACTAGTTCACAAAGGCCTGTCAGGTTTCTCGCGGTCGGCTCCGGCCTGTGAGCGAATAACCCTGTAGGCTCGTCGTTAACCGCGGTAACCACACAGCCCATTTCGCCGAGCAGTTTCTTGGTAACACGCCCCCCTGCCCCGTTGACACTGTCCAGAAGAACTCTAAACTTCCCGGCCGCAATTGTCTCCTTGTCAACGATTGCCAAAACCCTGGCAATATGCACCGTGTCCGTCTGGTCATTGTTAGTAACCTGCCCATGCTCCGACTTGTCGACAGTGGCAAAACTTTTATCAAGAAAATACTGCTTGATTTTCGCCGCATGTTCGGGCGGAGGGGCAATACCGTCTCCCAGCAACAGTTTTATACCATTATATTGAATGGGATTGTGTGAAGCGGTTATGACAACTCCACCGCCGCAGCCAAGATGTCTTAACATAATCCCAACTCCCGGCGTGGTAACAATACCCAAATCGACAACATCGATTCCGCTTGCACACAAACCCCCTGCTACTGCTGATTTCAATTCCTCTCCGCTGTGACGTGAGTCCCTGCCGATACAGACCGACAACTTTTCCTTTTTCCCTGCGTATCTTTCTTTTAAAAACTTCCCAAAGGCACGGCCGTACTCATCTGCAACCGAAGCCGTCAGGTTCTCACCGACGATACCCCTCAATCCACTGATGCTGATTATCAGTTCCTCGGGCATAAAGCCCCCTCAAATTTTCCTGGATTTTTCCAAAACTTTTTTCAACCTGCTCAATATGGTATTAACCTGTTTGCTCTTTAGCGACAGTATCTCCTGCAGGGCCTCGCCGATATAAGGCAGGTAGGTTTCAATATAGCTTCGTTTTGCCATTTCCTGCTCAATCCGTCTTTTTTTACGCAGATACATCCCAAGCTTTCGGCCGCACTCCTGCACGGCCAATTGTATCTCTTTTATAATTTCCGGGTAGTGCGCGATTGCCTCTTTACTTTCGGAGGTAAAGGGCACCCAGACCGACGCGATATGCACCATCAGCATAACGGAGCCGGTCGGCAAAGCACCTCTGCTCTGGCTAAGAGCGTAATTGCGCCAGTTGATGTCCATCACAGATTTGTAAATCGCGCAGCCTGACTGCTGATACAACAAAGGCACACGGTTGGCAATTCGCATAAGACGCATCAGCGGTTCCTTATCCGGATTGCTATTGCCGTTGTTCTTTACTCCATAAGCCAGGGCCGCTTCGACAAGGAAGGGATTGCCCCTGTAAACAGCCGGCTTACGTGAGCAGGCGGTATAAAACGCGGCGTCCACAACAGCCTGCAGGCCTGATTCAAGCTTCTCAACTCCAATCGGGGCGATACAATCAGTCGAAGGCGACCGTATCTGCGTCTCATTTATAGCATCGTGAAGGGCCTCAGCCTGCTTGAGTGTAATTTGCGAAGGCCTGAGAGTTTTGCGAACCTTGGCCTTTTTACAAATCTCACCTGCTAAACGAGGGCTGACTCTTGAAAACTCGCTCTGCAAAAATGCTGACATCCGCTTTACCGAACTGTCCCTCGCCATCTTAAACAACAACCCCAGCTCAACACCATAGGGATGAGGTTTTATCTCGACCGGAATAAATGGCAGCTCTTTGCTTTGCCTGGTATACTCGTAAGTACTGCCGTCCGGCGCATTATATATAATTGTCGCATGGGGATTGGCCACCGCGCTTTGGGCAATGTATTCATCCACCGATTGCCTGCCCCTTTGGTATTTGCCTTCAAGTGTTATGGTAACACTAGTACCGGTGGCAAGCTCAAAGTCACATTCTTCATCCAGAACAATAACAGGCTTGTTCTTTGCAGTGTCAATCTGGACGTGATAATGATGGGCCTTCTTTTTCGGACTGGTTCGTGAGACGATTTGCACCGGCTCACCGGTAGTAAGCAGACCATACATGCCTGCCGCCGATATCCCGATACCCTGCTGGCCACGACTCATCTTCAAACTATGAAATTTGCTGCCATACAAAAGCCTCGCAAAAATATTGGGAATCTGCTGCTTAACTATACCCGGGCCGTTGTCTCTCACCATCAAAACAAACTTGTTGTCTGATATAGGTTTTATATTTACCAGCAACTCCGGCAGAATATGGGCCTCTTCACAGGCATCGAGTGAGTTATCAACCGCTTCTTTGACCGCCGTCAGCAGCGCCTTGCGCGGATTGTCAAATCCGAGGAGATGTCGGTTCTTGGCGAAAAATTCACTGATGCTTATGGCACGCTGCTTGGCGGCCATTGTCTCTGCTGTGGCAGCAACAGCAGATTTACGCCTCCTGCCGACAGATTTTACTTTTGACTTTGCAGCAGATTTCTTTCTTTTCTTCGGCGACGCTTTTTTCTTCCCGGCAGCAGGCCTCTTCGGTGCAACCTTGTGCTTTACCTTTTTTGGAACTTCGGCCTTTTTGGCTTTTGCTTTCTTAGGTTTCGCTTTTTTGGTTTTTGAACTTTTGACTTTTTTCTTCTTCGAACCTTTTTTGCTCTCTGATTTATCAAAAGCAAAGCTCAATTGCCCTGCCGGCTGACCCTTCCTTGCCGCCATTTCCAAAACTCCAAAAATATCCTCAGGACCTCATCCGCCGGTAGAAACGAAAAACCAGGCCACAATCACACTTCCCTGCTCAGGCCGGTAAAATCAGTCCAGCTTACAGACATAAAGCTCATTCACAAAGTCGAGCTTGCCAAGTTCTTTCAAAGCCTTCTCATCCGGCTCCCTGTCAAGGCTGACCGCAAGAGCCGCCTTTTGCTCATCGAGTTTTTGGCCGACACCCATCGTACAGATATTGATATTGTGTTTGCCGCAAACATTTCCCACCGAACCAATAACGCCCGGCTTGTCATCGTTAAAGATAACAAGAACAGCTCCCTGCGGCGTCATCTCAACGTTAAAGCCGTCAATTTCGATTATCCGCAAAAGTGTCTGTCCGAAAACAGAACCCGTTACGGTACGCGTTACTTTGTCCGTAACAACTTTGGCACTGAAGCTGGACGCAACGTCTTTGGCCTCGGGGTTCTTTGTCTCATCGATACTTATGCCCCGCTCCTTCGCCAAAACAGGAGTATTGACTATATTCAACGGCATCTCAAAATGTCGCTGCAGCAGACCCATCACAAAGTTCAGCGTAACCGATTCCACAGCCATCTCCGCGATTGAGCCGCGGTACTGAACTTCCACTTCCTTTATGTGGCCGGGTGTGATTGTACTTACGAGCTGGCCGATACGACGGGCAAGCTCCGCATACCGGCTCACAATCGCAGGCACCGCGCCCGCCGTCGATGGCGCATTAAGAGCGTTTTGAACAGGGCCGCCCTTAAGAGCATCCACGAGAATCTGAGCAGCCTCTACCGCAACTTCTATCTGTGCCTCTCTGGTGCTCGCCCCAAGATGCGGCGTAACAAGACATTTTTCATATTCGGAGAAACGCATGTTCTCCGGCGGCTCTTTCGGGAAAACATCCAGAGCAGCACCGGCAATGAGATTTTTCCCCATTGCCTCATAAAGCGCATCCTCGTTGATAATCCCACCACGCGCGCAATTAACAAGACGCACTGTCGGCTTCATCATTTTTATCTGCTTGGCATCAATCATATTCAATGTCTGCTCATTACAGGGCACATGAACACTGATGTAATCGGATTCCTTAAATACCCTTTCAAGACCATCGGTAACCTCAATGCCCAGTTTTTCCGCATCGGGCGGCGCAGCAAGCGGGTCATAGCCCAGTATCTTCATATTGAATCCTTTGGCCATCTTAGCAACTGCCATCCCGATCCTGCCAAGACCTATAAGCCCAAGCACCTTGCCGTTGAGCTGGTTACCCATGTATTTCTTTCTGTCCCAGGCACCGCTTTTTAAGCTGTTGCACGCCGGAACAACGTTTCGGCTCATCGACAGCATCAATGCCATTGTGTGCTCCGCTGCACTTAACGTATTACCGCCGGGCGTATTCATAACCAGAATACCTCTGCGGGTGGCTTCCGGTATGTCAATATTGTCCACCCCAACACCAGCCCGGGCAATACCTTTTAGCTTGCCGGAATCGGCCAGCACCTTTGCCGTTACCTTCGTGCCGCTTCGAATAATCAAACCATCGTACTCGCCGATTATAGAAGCAAGCTCGTCTTCGCTGATGCCGGTCTTGACCACGGCCTCAACTCCCTCTGTCGAGTTAAGCAGGTCAATTCCTTCCTGTGCAAGTTTGTCTGTTATCAAAACTCTAATCATTAAAAATCTCCCTAAAACACAAATTCAATCCCAGTCCTCCCAACTAATATGAGTCCTGTCGTCTGCTATCTTGAACTTTTTCTTCGGGCAGTCATAAAAATACCTTGCTGTACAGTGGCCCAGCGCAGCGGCCAGCCTTGTAACCGCAGCTTCCCGCTCCCCGCCCTCGAACTCGAAACCGACCCTGACAGACTTGCTGCTCTCGGCCTGCGGCCAAAGTTTCTTGCCGGTCGAAGTCTCAAGAAGAACTGATCGGCTTGACAAACTGCCCTTGTGAAAGCCGGATTCGGCCATCTCGTAAAGCTCATAGCTTTCCACAACTATCAGCAAGACCATCTCCGCCTCCAGGGCCCTGCCTATCGCTGCCGGCTCAAGAAGCGAAAAATCCGGCTCACTTGAGCGAAACTCCGATAGCCTCTCATACGAAACTATATTTTCACGGTCAATCTTGGTCTTCGTCACAAGGTTCTCGCGCACGGCATTGGTCAAATAATACCGCAGGTTCTCCTGAGCATTCAGATAAGCAGGCTGCTTGACAAGCACGAGCACCCTTTTATCTGTTTGCCCGCTAAGGTCATACTCTGCGGGGATTTCCCGCTCATGGCGAGTGGGCGTCGCCAGCACACCTATTGCCTGACAGCCACTGCAAAAAACTAAAAGCAACGTAATTAAAATACCTGCATTGTTCATTTCAATCCTGCAAAAAAAACCTGCCCCGACCCTGTCATTACTACTTATTCATCGCCGCCAACGCCCGGGACAACGTTACCGCCCAGCCGCTCATGACAACCACGAAAAGGGCAAAAATAATGTACTTTATTTTAACTTCAGCAAAGAACCTTTTTAGAAACCTGAAGTTTACCCCAAAAGCCGCCATAATAAAAGCCAAAAATGCCGCAATAACCACTACACAGCACAAAAAAGCCGCTGCAGGCTGAATATAAAACGCCTCGAAAATCCTACCCCGGGCAAATGCCTCAGCTGAAGTCGTCATCCCGCAGCCCGGACAAGGAAGACCATATACCTGCCTGAAACCGCATGGATATGGATAAAGCTCGATTTTATAATGTGCCGCAAGGGCCAAACCGACAACAGAACCAACCACCAAAAAGAACACAACACCCCCGGCAAACCGGTGGCGCAAAGATACCCGAACAAAAATTTTCGGTTTATTTACCTGTTGGATTTCATCCATAACTGCGTTAGAATAGGCTAACAACCTTGTCATGTCAAGACAGCAGACAGGAGTAAAGAAATGGTACTCGAACAAAGATTCATGAGCAGACTGCTCGAAACCGCAATCGTCGCTGCACGCCTGGCCGGTCAGCGGGCCATGGAAGAACTCGGCTACATTAAATCCTCGATCAAAAACAGCAATGAAATGGTCACCCAGGCCGATGAAAAATGCCAAAAAATCATCATCGACCGTATCAAGGAAAATTATCCCGACCACGGCTTTATCGCAGAAGAAGGCGAAAAGGGCAAAATCTTCAAGCAGCCCCCGCGAGGCTCCGAGCAAATCTGGTGGCTCATTGACCCCATCGACGGCACAAACAATTTCGCACATCGGATGCTGCTGTTTACCGTCAGCATCGCGGCAATGTACAATGGTGAGCCTGTCGTCGGAGTGGTTTTCGAACCGGCCACTGACTCCATGTTTACCGCCGTAAAGGGGCGAGAGGCACAGCTCAACGGAAGAAAAATATCAGCCGGAAACGAAAATTTAACCGAGTTCTCCAGCGTCGGACTCGACAGCCATTTCGAACTGCCGATACCCAAATGGGTCGAGCAGCTCATACACAAAACACGCTTCAGGAACCTCGGAACAACCGCCCTGCAAATCGCGTATGTCGCCGGTGCGGGCCTCGTCGCCACCGTGGTATATAAACCGAAGCTCTGGGACATAGCCGCTGGCGCCGTCATCGCCCGGACCGCGGGCGCTCTTGTCACCGATTGGAAGGGTGAGAAAATATTCCCCGTCGATTTGGAACACTACCAAGGCGAAGAATTCCGGGTCCTTGTGGCAAATAAAAAAGTGCACCCCGAACTGGTAAAGATGATTAACCCTTAGCCGAAATTCATCTAACGCCGATTTTACTCCCTGCGCCGCTTACGCAAAAACATCAGCCCGAATCCCAAGAGCGAAAAGGTCGCCGGCCCGGGTACAGGGTTGGTATATGGGTCGCTCGTCGGGTCATACTGCTGCAGATAAGTAATTTCATCCGGCTCTTCCCAGAATACCCCGGGGGTGCCGCGCCAGGCAAAATCATATATCAAAATCTGGTCTTCAAAAATCGCCAAGTCCTGATACACGGGATAGTCAACCACGTCCTCCACATCCCACTGGTAGGACAGCTCAAAACTAAATACGTTCCATGAGCTGGACGAATTGTTTGTAAGCCTCGGGCCATAGAGATAGGCAATTCTATTGTCCTCCGACATGGCCGTCTGCCAGCCGGCAGCAACATAATTAAACCAGTAAGTGGACGTCCATGCGGGAACATGATTAAATATCAGGCTTTCAGGAACAGGGATTACCAAAGGGTCAACCTGAGGTATATAATACGCAACGCACGTAAAAGACTCCCCCGGGTCCAGGGTCACCACCCATTCTTCCACGCCTGTTTCTATTATCGTGGCCCGCGAAACCCCCGAAAAAACAAAACATACCGATACCACAAACAAACACACAACCAATAGCTTCTTCATCTTCCATTCTCCTGCTGAGTTATCTCACACTGCGCAGATTCTCTTTATCGCGCATCCCAAGCTGTACCTCCTGCTGCGGTCTCTACAGCCGCGCACGCTCCCCAGCGGCGCGCCGCATGCAAACAGCCGCCTGCAGAGAATGCCCCAGCGGCGCACGCCCGGAGCCCGGACCTGCACCAACACTGCAGACCTTCCCTTCAAAAGGCACAATATAGGCGCAACACACGCCTAAAAAACCAGATTGTCCAAATTTCGTCCCGACACGGTGACTGCGCGTACCGCAACCACTGCATCAGAACACAGATTTTGAGTGTTCTTCACTCAAAAGAGTTTTCTCACCCCACAAACCGGCCGCATTTTAACATCTCGACACTGCAATGTCAAGAGAAAAATTCCACGCTGACAACGGAATTTTACAAGGCCTGAATTACTTGATTTGGCTTATCTCGGGTCGCTGGCAGGCTGAACGGCTATCACCCTCACCCTGCCGCCCTGCCTATATACGTTGCTCCTGTCGAGTATCGCCGCCGCCCTTTTCTGCGGCCCGTCAACTCCGACACGAACAAGGATATAAGCCGTAAAGACATCGCTGCGGACCGTAACAAGGTCGCTTGTCCGTGAGAAAATAACATCATGTTCTTCGAAATCATCCGGGGCACCGTCATTGGCAGTCAAATCGGGATAATCATCTAAATCACCCGGCTGCCCGCCCGGCAGAGCATAATAATGCATACTGTAACCGTCATAGCCGGATTTATTTATTACAGTCGCCAGCTCTCCTATACTCGCAAAGCCTGCCTCCTCCCCCCTGTTGGAATAATCGGGCCCGCTCGCCATATTGAGCCTGTCCCTGTATGCCACTATCGCCTGGGCAATTTCAGGCCGCATCCAAGGAAGCTGCGATATAACAAACCACGGCGCTGTATTGATATTTATCCTGCCAGGAACCTTCCACTCCCGCGTCAAATTTAAAGCGTCCTCATCGGTTAGATCAGGGTCCGTTGCCGACTCATCACCGTCGTTATTTATGCCGTCCCTGCTCGGATCCATGACAGTCAAATACTGGAAAAGCCCGTGATAATTCGGGTCCGCAAGGTCAAGACGGACGTCAAGCTCGCTGTCCATAGGACCCCAGGTCCTCCCATAGACGTCCGCGCGGAAGAGCTTGCCTATCTCGCCAACGTTCCTAAAAGGCCTGTTCTCAGGGTGCGCCTGAATATAAATCGTATCGTTTGGCTCTGTGTAAATGTTGTATTCGCCCAGCGTAACCGGAATGCTCTCGCCGGAATCCCACAGCCGCCTTATACATTTGTGCCGCGTAATGTCACGCTGGATGCTGTGCGACGTCTCACCGGACGCCGGCTGAGACCACCAGCCGCCCACCGGCTCAGGCACCGTCACGGAATCAACCGCTATCCATTCACCCATACTTCCCACCTGACGCTCAAGCAAAATGGTTTTCAGCGGCTCGAACACGGTGGTGCTCGGCGGCAAAACGAACCGTTGGGGCACTCCCGCCAGATTGGGGTCCAAATCGTTAAAATCTATTTCGTCACCGAGGTTAACATCGTTGGCCTCAAAAAGCACTACATGGAAACGCTTTGAGCCTGACCAATCAATATTCACTATCCCATAAGGGTCGATATTAAGCCTCCAGTCATTCGGCTCAGGGTACTCGTCCTCTCCATAGGGCTTGTGAAGCTCTATCGCGTATGACTTGCGAATAGTAAAGCTTATAGGCGCGCTTGGAAGATTAACATCCACAATTAAAAACTTGTGCGCCAGCTCCGATATGTAAATACAAGGCGTCTCAAAGCCGTAACAGTTCACACCGCTGCCCGCGTCGTTGAAATCGGTCACCTCAGAATCACCATCCTGAAAGTCAACGAGATTGACCGCTATCTGCGCTGCCGTCTCGTCCACATCCATAAAATTTGGCTCGCCCCTGAGAAGCCCTGCCTTTATCCTGCGGTATATCATATCAACGGGTGTATTAACATCGGTGATATTGAGCATCTTGTCGCCGTTCGGGTCGATTATACGGTCCATATTATAAATCGTCCCTATGTGCCGGTACGAATAATCATTACTGTCATTCGGCTCGGCACTGTCATAATCGTAATAAACCTCGTCTTCCCAGGAAGCCAATGCATCTGAATCATCAACCGGAGTATACAAATAATGCAATGCCTGAAAGGTGCTGTCCCAGAACTCTTCAATCCTGCTGTCAACATCGCCTCGATTCAGTGTATACCTGTTCCTAAGCTCCAGTTCATCGGATATGTCAAACGGCGTATAATTACCGTCCGGTATGTCATACCGCCACACTACTTCTCTCAGATAATTTTCCAGATCTTGAGGCTCGGAACCGAACCTATAATCATCCAAATTATCGAGTGTGTTACCGGAACTTCGCTGGGCCAGACCGAAAAGGTTAATCTGCATCGGGTCGGTGCCGTCAATAAATGCGCCGTCCGGACCGGCATTGTTCGGGTCAAACTCAAACTTATACCCCGTATTGACATTAAGCATGCCCCCGTTGTCGATTACCCGCACGGCCGCATAAATCCTCTCGCCCTTGCTCGATGTCATATCAGCAAGCTTAATCCATTTCGAATCCGCCACACCGTCGCCGTCCGCATCGGCAATTGCATCGCTTTCCACCTCGCCGTCGGAGTCCAACTTTATAATTTCGTGGTCCGCGACAATCCCTGCGTTTACATCTTCCTGCTCTGAATCATTTATGTAACCGCTAATATCGCTTATCCTCCGCCACTTGTATTCGGTGCCGTCTTTATAAGGCTCAAGACTCGCCAGCCACTCGTTTTTCTCGTCCGGATAGTCGTAATACTCCGTCCCTTCCGGCATACCGGGAACGTCCATCGCAAGTTTGTGTGATATCTTTGCTACAACGGCCCCGACAGCCGCGTTAAGGTCCTTGTTGTCGGAAATCGCCGACGTTGACATCCTGTCAATACGGGCCGTCATTATGAATATCATACCTATAACAGCAAGAAGGCTCGTCAGAACGACCGCCAGGATAAGTGCTGAACCGCCCCGAAATCCATTTGCAAATTCTTTCTTTGCCATCTCTTCCTTGACCCCGTCAATCTAAAAGATAAACTATATGGCTAAACCTTCTGCCCTTCTCTATTACCCCCCGCGAATCGTATATCTTAAAACTAAACTTCAGTGCTCTTGCGACAATACGCTCGTTCTCATACTTGCTAAACTCCGTTTCGTCTATTGGTACCCACTCAAGCTTATCGCTTATGCTGTCCCACTCATCAAACTGTATCGTAAAGTCATCCACCCCTTTGGCCATATACATCGACAGGTCCACCTCGTCACGAGTGTCCAGAGGCGGCGGCTCCATAAGGTCATTAGCGTCGAAAAGGCTGTCCGCAATTAAATAAGCCAGAGACTCTTTGCAATACTCCTGAAGGGCATCTAATTCGTTATCAGGTTCCCATCTGTCGTCTCCGGTTATTATCGTCTGCCTTCTGACAAGGACCTTTTTCTTCGGGTCCAATTTTTCTGTGTCGCTATAGCCTTCTACCTCCGCCAGGCCGTAATATATGCACGCCGCAGTACCTGTCACCGTTTTTTCTGTTCCTTCGTAATCATATTGCCCCGTGGACTGAAAATCACCGTTGGCAAAAAACAATATACTGTCGGAACCGATTTTATTGTTCACATCCTCCGTTCCGATATAATGCAATTTGTTGTCCTCATACGACTCGGCGTCTCTTTTGAATCGTATCTTCCCCTTCGGCTCACTTATTACCCCGGCAAAATCTGCGTTGAGCTGGTCGGTTATCGCCCGCAT
>Ga0307379_10002322_pt1 | contig 28434 bp, 49 predicted proteins | sample UN2MG_FD_202237 | JGI IMG/M metagenome (GOLD analysis project Ga0307379, IMG submission 202237) | Soil microbial communities from Risofladan, Vaasa, Finland - UN-2 | ecosystem: Environmental > Terrestrial > Soil > Coastal area > Acid sulfate soil | place: Finland: Risofladan, Vaasa | collected...
GTAGGACGACCTCTAACAGTCTAAAACCTTAAGTTATCCATAATTTAAGCGAACCCTCGCAGTGTAAAAGCTGCGGGGGTTTTTTCTTGACAACTCAAAACTTTCCATGCTAGTATTAAGTATGGATAACAAATTACAACTAAAAGAACTTAGGCAGGCCCGGAAGATTAAACCCTCGGAATTTGACTTCGAGCCATATATTGTCCGGGGGAATCCTACGATCTCTGATATGATCTCGGAGTCCTTGACGGACGAGCACGGGATCATTCACCTACAATGCATCGGGTGTACATGTCATTGCACCCGCAATACTAAATATGAGACTTCCGCTTTAATCACTTGCGCTGTTTGCGGCGCACCCATGGAGGAGATATGTTAGTTATCAATCAGAGATATATTAAAAATCAAGTAGGGTATTACCGCCGAGCATGGATCGAGGCCCGGGACATAGCTCATGTGTGCGCGAGGACAAATAAGTTCTCCTTGGGTAAGGATCACTATGACAAGGCTTTGTACTTTCATAAAAAAATGCAAACCTTTGAAGACATGATGCGGGTGTATTTCGTATGAACCTCGATAAAATCATAGATGAAATTTATGCTAATTCAATCATAGATCCCCTCACGGATCTTGCCTCAGGAGGTGAAGATGCTCAAGGAAAGGCCGGTCGTCCTAGAAAAGGACGTGAAAGACTTACTGCTACAACTACTAGACTTACTAGGGTTCCAAGTCGAGGAAAAATTCGTGGAAGAAAAAGTTGACTTCGGCTCCGGGGTAGCTGCAACGCTCCCCTGCCGGCGACTTGTCATAAAGGATAAAACCAATGTTTAAAGACGATGATGAGATGAAGGATAAAATTTCCGACAAGAAAGTAAAAGAATACGGCATGGAGGACAAGGACCACGCGCTTAGAATAATCGATGCTGCGACGGAGCACATAAAATCCTTGGGACGCGCAGATGGGACAACGAGTTTGCGGACCATGCTCTATTCCATAAAATCCTTGGTAGGCGATTTTTCCTTGCAAGTATTCAAGGGTAGGCCGGAGATTGAACACTTAGTGTGGGTCGAGGACGTTTTGAAGGCTGTTCAAGAAGCCTTTGTATTATCCTTGAAGGTAGCCATGGAAGACAATTTAGAGAAAGGGCCGGGGGATGATGATATCGTCCATTAAGAAGACCCTCCAGTTCGTCAAAGGCGTGCACATGTGGCTTGGACTGTCCGCGCCTTTACCTGACGGGCTGTCTGAGGTTAGGGGCCGAGACTTACTTGTTGGTAGCGACGGGACTTTCTGGGTGGCTACGGACGAGGACGGGGTGGAGTACGTGATGTATAGAAAATTAATGACCGAGACGGAAGGGAAGGCCAACTGATGAATTTCGACGAATGGATAACACAAGACCCTTATTCTAGCGATCGAGAAGTAGCCGAGGAAGCCTGGAGTCAAGTAGACGCCATGAAACCTCACGAGGTAAAAGAGCGGCTAGAGGAACTTGGACAGGAGACCTCTTTTATGCGCAACGAACATGCGCGGGAAATACTCGCGGGTATTATTATAGATGAACTCTTAAACGGCGAAGGGACTCATACATGATACCTGTAATCCTAGAAGCCCTCTCTGACGCTTTGATTGTTTTTGTAGTCCTCGCCGTCTTACTAGGCAGTTGCTTCATGGGAGTATCTTAATGTATCCAAATCGTACTTTATGCGAAGTCCTCGAGGAGATGCGACAGTTGATAAAGCATCTAAATTTTTCGCCACTCCCTGGACTTATCGAAGAAGCTCAATCCTTGGGCAATCGCATGGAAGCCTCTTTAAATGACCGGAATGATGCCGAGTCATATCGCCTTGAGAGATCCAAACTTAGGAAGGCCGTAAGGAAGCTTGAAGAAAAACTAAATACCTTGCAAGGAGACGTTGATGAAAAAGAAAAACTTCAGAGTTAGGCCCGGAGACTTGGTAGAGGTGCATTGGCTGGACGCTGCCTTCCTCGTGGACGAGGGCGATGAGGGCGGAGTCAAAGCAGCGATAAAACGCGGAGGATTTCCGAGGAAAAACGTTGGGTGGCTGCAGCACTTGGACGACAAGATAGTAGTCATAGCCTCCGAGCTTGAGACTTACGGCGTGGATCCTAGCAACCGAGACTACAATGTAATTCCAAGGGGAATCATTACAAAAATCCGTAGAATAGAGACGGAGGATAAGTGATGTGGCCGTGGAATCCTAAAGCAAAGCCTCCTAATCCTTCCCTATTTATCTTTCTGACCGCCCTTTGGCATTCTCTTGAGGGTCAACAAGGGCGAATGCTTGAGTATGAAGTCCTTAACGAAAACGTGATACGTTGGCGTCACCCGGAGACTAATACATGTATACGAAGTCGATTGAAGAAGTAAAGGCCGAGTTCTCCGAGAAACAGCTCGATTCTTGGATTATGGTAGGCTACAGACAATACATGAAGCGTCGGGCCAAGAAGCCGCAGACTGCTTTGACGAAATTCAATAAAGCTTTGAAGAGTAAAAATCCCGGAGAGATCCATGCGCTTATACACAAGCTTAGGAAGAAGATAAAATGAGTATTTTGATACTAAATCGGGTAATTCAGCCTTTTAGTTGTGAATTACATGCTAAATTAAAACCTGCTAAAGCAAGTAAACAACTAAGATTGTGCAAGGGAGAGTATTATTTGGATGAAATCGGATGTGGAAATAGAGGTTAGGGGCTTAGTATAGAATAATGTAATTATATTAATATGTTATAAAAATCAAAACCACACAAAAATACGACAACCCCCTGAAATATTCTTAGTTGTTTACTTACTTTTTGACAAAATGGCAAAGAAAAGGAACCTAAAATGAACGTCCACATACCCCTTTATACCTCTGAGAAGTTCGCCAAGCTCCTCGAAACGCACCCGAGAAGGGCCGATTTTCGCTCCAGGAACGCTTTTTTGAACGCTATCCTAGCTGGGTACTTCCAAGAGGAGTTTCCGTTGCGCTCAGGCAAGAATAAGCCTAAGGGCGATATGAAAGAGGATACCATAGCGCGTGATTTCCGCAATAAATACTTGACACCCCCGAAAAGTACATGATAGTATTAAGTATGGAGGGTATTATGAAAAAGATCGTCTTTATTACAGTATTTACTTGGGTCTTCCTAAGCTGCGCGAGTAAGCCGGGGAATAGCCTGCGGTTGGATCTGCAGCTCAAGAACTACAACCAGTCCGAAGCCTCGCTCGTAGTCGAAGGCATGTATACGTCTCTGGATAAGCTCCGGGGGTGTACGTACTTGTCCACGCACTACCCCGTGGAATACAAGGAGCTGCAACTACTACTTTTGCTGCCTATTGTTGTAGAAAACGCGGACCACCCTAAGGAATACAAGTATTGTGCGAAAACGCGGATGTTTGACCACCGGATTATCCTAGACGGTGCGCGGACCTCCTCTGAAGTATCCTGTCACTCCGTAGAACATACAATAGCGCATGAGGTATTACATGTTATTGGCTTCCAACACGGGGCGTCCTTGAACACGCTTATAATCGAATGCGGCCTACCTCCGAGAGAGGTACTAACCGCAGTTGACCCAAGAAGGAAAACGTGGTAATATAAGTAATGCGTAAGATTAAACGAGGCATACTACAGACGTACTCCGGAAGAGTGATTAGCCTTACTAGGCCCGATCCTAGAAGTTTTCACGCCCGGGACATAGCCGAAGGGCTGGCGAAAGTATGCCGATTCTCAGGGCAGGTTCACGGTTACTACTCAGTTGCGGCGCATACCCTCAACGTCTATGCGTTAGTTCGTCTGGCAGGTGGCACCTTACAGGAGCAGCTTGCCGCCCTCCTTCATGACGCGACCGAGGCGTATATCGCGGATCTGCCCTCCCCCGCCAAAATTAAATGTCCAGGTTATGTACGCCTGGAGAAAAGACTCAACAAAGCTATAGCTAAAAGATTTAACGCCCCGGAGACCATGCCCGCGATAGTAAAATGGGCGGATGATGAAATGCTCGATTACGAGCGGGGGCTTTTATTCCACGGTCGCTGTCCAGACCTAAAAGGGGCGGGGGAGATTTACAGTCTTATCCCCCAGTTCTTAAATGCGTTGAACCATGTACTAGACGAAATTTGGAGGGAAGAACAATGGAACAAGAAAGAATTATACTCGGATTTTTACTAGAGAACCCCGCCTTCAGGGAATACTTCAAGCTCACGGACACCCGCATGGAGGTGCATGGGTTGGTCGTGGACTTTCTGAACCCCACGAATAATAAGCTGTATACGATTACGATTAGCGAGCATGACGTGACAGGGAATGTCAATCACCTCATGTCGAAGATTTAGGGGGCTAGGATGAATAAATGCACATGCGGCGCTAAAAAATGCGGGCACCCGGTTCATTCCGATTGGTGCGACACGAACAATTGTGCCAGTAACTATCGAAAAAGCATAGTTTCTGACACAAAAGAGCAGTTCAAAGTCGGCGATTGGGCCCAGTACGTGTCTACCATGGGTTATGACTGCGTAGCGAACACCAAGGAAAATCACGTAGGAAAGGGCTACGTCTGCGGCTGTCAAGAAGGCGACTCGTGTGCAGATTGCGTGCTGGAAGTATGAAAATATTTAAGTGTCCATCCTGCGGAGACACCTCAGAATACAACGACGAGACTTGGGACTGCGCTTGTTTGGAGTGTGACCATAAGTTTTTAGAAATTATAGAAGGTAGCACGGGAGGCCGTAAAGATGACCAAGAAAAAATCAGAATGGAATTACTCCCCTGGCCCGCTCTTGAAGAAATTGCGCGAGTTCTCACATTCGGTGCTAAAAAATACGATCCCTGGAACTGGGCTAAAGGTATGGCGTGGGGAAGAATCCTCGGCGCAATTTATCGGCATTTGTCCTCCTGGATACGAGGCGAGCATAAAGATCCGGAAACGGGGATCTCCCACTTGGCACACGCTGGATGCTGTATTCTCTTCCTCCTCACATACGAACTTGAAAAGCTAGGAGAGGACGACAGGCATGACTATAGGAAAGAACGTTCTAAAAATGAGCACTCAGGAGCTACAGAATTTTGTTTCAACGCGCCGGCTTGCCCGTGCTCAAACTGTGTACAAAAGCCTAAAGAGAAAGTCTAAGGATCAGACCGTGGGCAAGATCGCAAAAGATTTGGGAATTCAAAGTGAGGAACTCATGGAACTCCTTGAGGTGGAGTTTGAAAGCGGAGGCAAGCTATGAAGACTACCATCACTCGAGTACAAAACGGTTACATCCTAGAAGATGCGGAAGGAGCCCGCGAAGTTTTTGAGATACAACAAGGATGGTCCGAAGAGCAATGCCGGGAAGAAAACATAAAGGCTTTCAAAAATTTACTACAAGCACTAATTGAGAATAGTGACGTGGCTTATGATAAGTGGAAAAAACACAACTTGTCTATTACCCTAAAGGCAGGACATAAGGTGGACGAAGTAGATGCCTAAAGTCAAGAAAATAATCCTAGGATACTCGGTCCTCAACGAATATCGTAAATGCCCACAGAAGTTCGCCTTCAGGTATTTGCACGAGCTAGAACGGCCCCATAAGGACTTCGCTTTGCTAGACAAAGGATCTCCGCTGGAATTCGGCACCTTCATCCATGAATTCATGGAGCGCATTTACGCCAAGGAATCAGGCAAGGCAGTAGTCAAGGACGTACTTTTAAAGGCCGCACAGACGAACCTCGTGAAGGTTCCCGAGAGGAAACTCCGGAGTGTAAAGCATTTAGAAGACCTCATGGAATCTTACTTGAAGCACTACCCAGATTTGTTCGAGAAGTTCCAAGTCTACGAGCATGAAGGAAAAGCCATGCTGGAATTTGAATACGACTTCCTCCTCACCCCTCCAGGTACGACTCCGGAGATTGTGTGGCGACAACATTTCGACGGGGTGCTCAAGGATAAGCACGGGATCCTGAAAATGTTCGAGCACAAGACCTGCTCCGGGAATCTCGCGTTCGAATTGATAAACAGGATGCTCCCGAATGATCAGCCCGTAGGCTACGTCTACGGCGCCCGCCACATGGGATTGGATGTATCTCGGGTGCTATTCAACGGATTGTGCACCCAGCAGACCACGCTAAAAGCCTTCATGAGCAAGGATTACAGGGATGCGTACGTGAAGAGGTATAAGAAAATACCCGCGCCGCTTTTTATGCAGCACGAAATTCACATCGAGGATTGGATGCTCGAGGAATGGCGCGAGAACGTGCTCAAGGACTCGCTAAGACTCATTGAGGACATTGAGTCCCTGACCTTTTCCAAGAGTGCCCCGGACGCTTGCCAAGCTTTTAATAGCCGTTGCAAGTACGCCGAAATCTGCTTGACTCACCCGGAGGCTCGAGGAGTCGCCGCGGTTTTTGACTTCATCACAGAGCCTTGGAAAGGGTGGGAGATCGAATGGGACGCATAATACTTTTAACGCTTTTTCTTACCGCAAACATCAGTACATGGGTTGTAGTATACGACATGGCTCTTACCACTAACGAATATCATACACAATTCGTATCCAAACTCAAGAATAATCCCGCCGAACTTGCCCAGTCGCACTATAGGCTTAATCGCTGCGAAGCCTGGTTTGAGGTCTATATTGCTAGAATCCGCAACGACGAAGTAGCACGCAAGGAAGTCTACGGGGAACTCCGGCGAAGATATTGTACGGAAAAGAAAAAGAAATGTATCGTCACAGCCCCGCAACTCAATGAATTCTTTATTGACAAATTCATTATGTGCCTAGATGGCGAAGACGTGTAATAAAGCTTGCAAAAGACAGGCTGATATATTATAATAAGATCGAGGTGAGAGACATGAAACTAAGCGAACTCAAGGAAAAAGAAACCCGGCTCAAACTCGTCCAATGGGGAGAGTCTAAGGCAGGGAAAAGTTACCGAGCGGCTTCGGCTGCAGCCTTCGGACCCGTGTACATTTTTGACTTCGATGGCAACATACAAAGGACGATTGCTGACTACGAAGGTCATCCACTGTTTGACAAAATCGAAGCGGATGTGTACAATAACCCGAAGGATCCCGAGAGCGTAAAAGTCGCCGTTGAGAAAAAGCTCGAGGAGATCGAAGCTAGTATCAAGGCAGGCAAACCCAAGTACGCAACCATCGTATTTGATTCTTGGACAGCATGGCAGCAAATAGTCTTAGAAGCTATTATGGGACCGAGGAGACAAGGCGGTAAGCCGGAGAGCGTGGACTGGCAACGGAATGCGTCGTATCAAAGATATGTTATTAACAAAATTTTCAATGGCTTCCGTCCCCTTAACATCATTGTAAACTGTCACGTGAAATGGATCAAGGACGAACAGCTCGGAATGATCTCCCCCGAACTCAATGCCTATGGACAGGTTGCTCTAAATCTACATCGTTTCTCTAACGAACTTCACTGGCTCGATTACAAGAATGGTAAGCACCTTGTCAAAGTGGTGCCAGATAATAGAATCAAAGCCTACACGGACTTGAAGCCATTACCAAACAAGGGTCTCATGGAAGACACAAGTTTGGCACCTTTTAAGGAATTAGCTTTTACACTTTCCGAGGAATAAATCCCGGAATAACCCGACATATAGGAGGTTTCATATGTCATTTATCACACCAGAAATCACGGCAAAGGACGTAGAGGATGTCAAAAAAGGCAAGACCTTTACAAAGGACGCAGTGCCGGCGGGCGAGTATGAAATGCTCGTACGTTTCGCCCCAAAGGTACGGACTTCTCGAGCAGGGAATCCATACCTAACGCTTATGCTCACGCACCTAAATGAATTGTCCAAAGGTACGCTCGCAGTGTATCCCAATATTAACAACAATGAGATTGGGCAAAAACAGTTCATTGAGCTTTTACTCGCACTCGGTTTTAGCACCAGCGAGATCGTACAGCCTGGTACAGGTTGGGGCGCAGTGGAAGGCGCTGAGGCTGACGATAAAGGCCGGATCCCTGCGGAAATCCGAGTAGGAAGCGATTCCGTAGACTTGGAAGGGCGCACATTGAACGTGTACCTAACGCAGAAACCGCGCAAGAATTACGCTACCGGCGAAGTTCTCGTAGGGGAGTTTGGCGAAGAACTCACCAATGAAGTTGCGCGTTTCATCGTAGCGGACTAAAACCCCGCAAACAGGTCTGTAAATCGTCGCAGTAGCGGCCCGCCTGTTTGTCATGACAAAGAGCAGATATGTCATGACGCTCTTTTCTTCGGAGGTCTCATGAAATTAAAACTAACAGCAGGTATTATTGCCTTAACCTTGGTTATCTTAGCTTGCGGGATTGAGCCGCAACTAGCGCTTACCTATCAACCTTCTTTCATATGCGAACCTAACTCAACAGTGATAATTGATATCCCGGATCCTGTTGGTCCTTTAAATCTTGTATACTTATGCAAGAAGCAGGATGATAAAACGGAGTGTACAATAGTCGACGAGAATGACTAGTGTACGAGCACGAAAAAAACTGCGACTGTCCACGCTGCAAGCCTGAATCTCAGATTTGGTGTAGTAAGCACAAGTGTGACAAGACTTGGCTTGTAGTAAGTACCTTCTGCCCCAAGTGCGAGAAAGAGACGCACGGAGATAAGGGTACTACTCCTCCCAAGAAAGAGTGGATGGAACTCACGGACGTTGAGGACATTTTCGGGCAGATTGACCTCGAGTTGGATGATCCGAAGGTTAAGTTTGCTAAAAACTTCGGGGCATTTATTTGTTATTCCTTGGCTAGGGCTCCATACTGTCTAAGCTACCACCTAAAAGTTAGGACTGACGAAGACACCTGGCATAAAAAGGTAAGTCATAAAGAGTTAATCGGAGTAAGTGGTCCGGAAGGGTTTTTGTACGATTACTGGTATCACGAGTGGTTCGACGGACTTTGGGAGTTGCTAAAAGATGATTAACATAATAACACGTCACCCCAAGGAGATCGCCAAGTACATCGGCGAAGTAGGTCTCGCGCAGCACCAAGTGGGATTCAATCTACGCTCCGGAGATATCACCGTACTCGTCGGGGGACGAGGCGTGCGGAATACTCATTGTTATGTGCAATCCGATAATGTAATTCAATGCCTGGACCCAAGGACGGTCCGCAAAGAGCCCATGAATAGGGTCTTCATCCTCTGTGCCTTACACAAGGCGTTATTACTCGCGGAAGGCAAGGAGCTAGGACCGGAAGTAAATATTAGAGTTGCAGAAAACGCGACCGATGTGCTGGATTTTCTCACGCAAGTATCCCTCAGCTCCTCGGAACTCTCCGTGGATATTGAATGCACGACCGACACGCAAGAACTTACGTGTATTGGATTGGCCTATAAAACGGACATTATATACAGCTTAGTAGTGCCCTTTGCTAAGTATACTGGCCAAAGCACCATTTCTTACTGGTCAGAAAATGATGAGATCAATATTTGGCACATGATCGCACAATGGCTAGGCGACGAGGACATACCGAAAGTTTTTCAGAACTTCATCTTTGACACGATGATCTTAAGTAAGCATGGAGTAGAAGTAAAGGGAAAAATCTTTGACACCATGATCGCCGCGCATTTAGTGCAACCCGAGCTGCCTAAAAGCTTGGAAGACCTCGCAAGGCTTTACTTGATGTGCGAGCCTTGGAAAAATCTGGGGCACTATAACCCTACGGACGACTTGTTTAAGTATTGTGCGCGTGACGCAGGCTACACGCTGGCGCTACATCATTTACTAAACGATATGCTCGCGGAAAAGAACCTACTTGTATTTTACAAGGATCACCTCTGTGCACTTACTACAGAAGTTTTAGATATGTGCGAGCGCGGTTGGACGCCGGACACGGAAGCAATAAGGAGGATGAAAGATGAAATTCAGCCTGAGATTGATTCTTTGTTATCCGATCTTGGAAATATTGCGAATCCTATTCTTCCGCCGAAAGAAGTTTATACTTATAAGCGCGGAAAGAAAAAAGCAGATGCAACATACTGCGTTGGTGTTGGCGATCCAATTAGGTATGTTGAAAAAACGAATAAGAAAAAGGAAAAGGTTTTATCGTCTGCGTCTTATGACCAGTATCAAGTGGTGGACCTACCGGAAGATTTGGCATGGCTCCGAGACTTTGATCTACCTCTTTTCGAGCGAGTTATTGAAACACGAGATTTTAATCCACGATCTCCGGAGCATGTCAAGGACGCAATTGCAGGACTAGGTTTTGCAATCCCCACACACATGGGCAAGGAAACGACGGACGAGCTAGCGCTCAAAAAAATGCAGTACAAAACCAAACATCCGTTCTTTGACAAAATGCTCGACCACCGAAGACTGTCCAAGATGATGTCCTCGTACTGTAACGTATTATTGGATGACGATGGAAAACTCAGGTTCTCCGTGAACATCGCGGGGACAGTTACAGGACGATTCTCTTCTAGGAAGACCGCTTGGAATACGGGCTGGAACGCCCAGAACACGCCGAAGAGGTTCCGGCATATCTCCTTGCCTAGCATGGCAGATGGTGTTATACTAAACGTGGACTTTAAGCAGGCTGACCCGCACTTAGTGGCTTGGCTCTCCGGAGAGGAAGAAATGCTTAGGATTCTGCAGGATCCTCAAGGAGATTTACACGCACACACTGCCAAACTTATTTACGGGCATGAAGTGGGTAAGGACTCCAGGGAAAGAAAAGTAGGCAAGGCTTGCAACAACGGACTCAATTACGGAATGGGCGTGAACCGATTCATGGAGACTTGCAGAAAGGAAGGACTGATTCTTAGTTATGAAGAAGCCAACAATATCCACAAAGCCTACTTTGAAGCTTATCCCCGGATCAAAGAATGGCAAGAAAGTATCGAAAACACGCTGGCAAAGAAGAGGGCGCTTAGGACACCATTCGGGAGGGAAAGGTATTTCTACGGGCACTGGTCGTATAAATTGGTCCAGGATGCTCTTGCCTACATCCCACCTACTACTGTGGCTGACGCTCTCAATGTGGCTTGGCTTAATTTCGTGGCTCTTGCTGCTAGCGAGCAGGTAGACGCGCGGGTTTTGCAACAGTGTCATGACTCCTTGAAGCTGGAATGCGCAAGGAAAGATGTGCCCATTGTTGCTCAATTACTTAGGCAGGCTTTTGCTTCGGTATTTTTCACTATCAAGGATAGGGTATGTAATTTACCAATTGATATTGAGTGTGGACCAAACTGGGGCGAACTGAGACCTTTGGAGAAATTATGTTTTCAGAATTATAAATTATAAAGCATCGTCACCCAACCGCGCCTTATAGTCTTCTTGAACTATTGGCCTGCTATCTTGCGCAAACCTGGGGTTGGGTGAATCTTGATGAGTTGAATGTTTTCGTTGAACTCTACCACTGCGCAGGAGGTGAAGGATGAATGAAAAGAAAATAATTGTCTTAGAGGGGCGGCTTCTATGTCCAGGTCTTAACATAAAACACGGTTACATGGCCCCCTACACCAAAGTCACCCAGTGGTGGAGTGACGGCAGTGTTACGGAGAAAAAAGAGCCAACCGACATTCCGATTAAGTTCTTCCCGAGGGTTGGTTGATGAATGACTCTTTAAAGCAGCGGATCGCGGAGTGGAAGGAAGAAGAGTCTAGGTCGATGGTAACGCGAGAGTTTATAAGCGACTTTGGCCAACATGAATTTATAGCCGACCTCATCGACGCCCTTGAAGATGCACAGCGTGGTGCAGCAGCAGAAGCCCACCAACTAGACCTGACGGTTAAGGAGTTGAACATAGCGAAGGCCACGCTTGAACATTATGCTGACGCGAGCAAGTGGGGCGGTGACGAGTACGGGCACTTTATTTATTTCTCTCAAGGCCCAACCCCAGCCCAAGAAGCCCTAGCCAAAATCACCGGGAATCCTGGCACTAATAATAACGACCGGGATTCTAGGAACAAATGAGTCTAAATACACACTACGTTTCTGAAGTCTGTATTGATACTAGGAGGATGAGATAACCTTACTCGACAAATACGTAGACTTAGTAAAGGACTACAAGTGGTCCGAGCTATTCGTCCGCTGGGCTTTTCTCGGTTGTATCTCTGCGGTCCTAGAACGCAAGTGTTGGCTCAATGAACAAGGGCTTGGCTTTTTGTATCCCAACATGTACATTGTACTAGTCGGCCCGCCAGCTTCAGGTAAGACTACGTGTGCAAAACTGCCTATAGACCTGTTCTTGAAGGACATGCACAACGGGCCGCTGATTTGCTCTAACCAGCTAACCCCCGCCAGCTTAATCGACGAGATGAAGGACGCCTCGCAAGAAAGATATCACTTTGAAACTTCGCCCTTGTTTGCCTTCGCCGGCGAATTCGGTACGCTGTTCAAGGATATAGGGGGCGGACAGATCGTGGACCTCCTTCTAGATTTTTACGACACTCGTAAACCCGGCGAGCTTTGGAAGAAGCATACGAAAAAATGGGGCAAGCAGGAATTCCCAAACCCCGCGCTGACTCTTCTCGGGTGTACGACTAGCAAGGCTATCATAGAAACTCGCTTGGTGGACACCGCTGGGCTAGGCTTCATCTCGCGTGTAATTTTTGCCTGCGAGCCTTCCTTTATTGCAAACGCCGAAGAATTTGTCGTGCTAAACTCCGCGAAAATTGCGGAGCTACAAGCACATTTTGTCCGCATGAACTCTATTATCGGAGCGTTCACCCTCTCGGAAGGGGCGAGGATTGAGCGCAAAAGAATCAACGACGACAATGCAGAGTGGTTGCATAACAACGTAGGTACGACCATCCTATCATCATACCTTGCGCGGAAGCCTACGCAGATCCGCAAACTCGCCATGATCTACTCCGCCATGCGCGATAACAGAAAGATCATAACCCGCGAGGATATGCTCGAGGCCGAGAAAATGTACAAGTTCACGGAGCCAACTATTATGAGCGCGTTCGGTATGCAGATAGAATATAGGGATCCCGCTCTTATGACTAAAATTATGGATAAGATCCCGCCCTACATTGGGATCTCTGAGCCTGAGCTTTTCAAATCCTTTTACTATGACGGTCAGGGAGTCCCTTACGGGTATGAATTCCGTGACTGTATATCAGGGCTAAAACGTACCGGCGTTTTAGTTATCGAGATAGATAAAAAAACCGGCGACCTAATCTACAAACGACGGGAGATCCGCGGTGAAGCCTAAAATTCTTATTTACGACATTGAGACAAGCCCCATGCTCGCATGGATTTGGCGAATCGGAAATAAAATCTCCGTCTCGCACTCACAGATCGAAGCACTAGGCGATATTATTTGCATCTGCTACAAGTGGGTAGGAGGCAAGGAGACGTACGCTTTGGACTGGGGAGCCAAACAGGACAGCACGCGGATGCTCAAGGATTTTGAGAAAGTTATCAAGGACGCGGATGTTGTCATTGCACACAATGGCGACCGCTTTGATGTCAAGCATATTAACACCCAGAGACTTTTAAAAGGCTTGGACCCGCTGGCATGGCCAACCTCCGAGGACACGCTTAAAATGTTGCGCCGGCATTTTACCTTCCCTTGCTTCAAGCTTGATTTTCTCTCAGGTTTACTAACGGGCAGCGGCAAAGATAAAATGGAATTCCAAGACTGGATTAGCATAGTTCGTGACAAGGACGAAAAAGCCTTGGCTAAGATGATTAAGTATTGCAAGAAAGACGTGCGGCAGTTGGAGCAAGTTTTCTTGTCTACTAAAAAATACCTGACTCCTATAGCGCATAGAGGTATTATTATCCAAGGAGACAGGGACTCCTGCCCTTCATGTGGATCTCTCGACAGAATAAAGAATGGGTCAAAAATAAAACGAACAGGCAGGCATCAGACATATCAATGTAAAGATTGCGGGCATGTATCTACAGACACGAGAAAGCTGCCCTAGTCTTTTACTTTTTTGTCTTTTTTCTCACAGTGCCGGGTCATCTTCCCTCGACAATCCATGATTGACTGAAGATCCCGGTTCTGTCGATTCTTCCGATCATAACAATCACGCCGAAGCTCGTCCGTATTGTGTAAATTATCCGTCTTAGTCTTAGGCACATTGCCGTCGTAGTATTCCTTGACAAATTGATTCAACCAAGATTTTTCATCCTCGGATAATTGGTCCAAGTAATCGAAATCATGCTGCCAGCGGTGATTCTTAGGGAGTCGTCTCCGGAACAGGTGATATTTGTGTCTTGACATACCCTCTTCTTTTTGGTAAACTATACTTACAGTGTAACAAAAGTTCCGGAGGATGTCAAGTATGGACCCAAAAACGCAATTAAAACAGACACTTAATTTGATACAAGGAATGATCCGCTTAATTAAGAGAGGGTTTTTTCCTGCAGGACCAAGCCAGTATGTGCAACCTGCGTTGCAGTTCTTAAACGCCACAGAAGCGCAGATTGTATTTAACCTAAAAAATTGGAAGGAAGCAGCAGATGTTCAAGCCGAAGATGGATCAGTTTCTAGCACCGGGGGCGACGTACCTGACGATAAGGAAAGTGGGGAACGGGAAGTGGGTAGCGGAGAAACTGTTCCTGAAGGATGACGAATTAGTCATCGAGAAGATATCCGAAATCGGCGGACGTTCTCAAGCGGTTGTAAAATTCAAAGTAGCCGCTACGGAGGTTCTACGTGCGAAAGATTAGAAAATTTCTAGGCTTCCTACGCCTCTTGGACGAAAATGCGCAATTATCGATAACAAACATTGCCGTTATTATCGTTATGACAAAGGTGGCTATGACACCTTTGCTCAATTTTGCTCAAGTCGCCACCTTACTAGGGGTCATCTCTACGTATTCCTTCAAGCGTTTTGTACAAAGGAAAGCACCGAAGAAGGAAAAGGTCAGCATAGTGGAGAAGCTAATGGAAGACCTCACGCTTGTGAAAGGTGATATTGATAAGATCAAGATAGGTATCGGAGTAATCCCGCGATGAAGTCCAAGGAAGTAAGCCCTGATAAATTACTAGACAAGATCCTACTTGTGCTAGATCAGCAAGTCACTTTCCTCGCCGACAAGTCCAAGAAAGAAAAGCTGACGGATGTTGAGTGCGAGCGCCTGCACTTACTCTCTGCCACCGTTGTTAGTATTATAACCAAAGGCAAGGCTTTAAAGCCTAAGCGTCCATACAAGAGTGGCGAGCGCATAAGCGATGAAGAACTCACGGGCTACGCTCGGGTGAAGTAATGCCAAAACTTAGCAAGGAGCACGCCAGGTATCTTCTGTGGGAACGCGGAAATCTTAACTGGAAACTACATGCCGGCCAAGACACTATCGAGAAGTATTATCGCGGAATTAGTAAAAAACTGTTCGTGGCGAATTGCTCTCGGCGACTCGGGAAAACATTTTGGGCCTGTACCAAAGCCATCGAGTGCGCCCTGGGTAGCAAAAATAGATGGCCAAGAATTAAATATGCCTCAGCATTTAAGAATGATCTTAAAGAATTTGCCATCCCTGCCTTTGAATTCCTGCTCCTTGACTGCCCAGATGAATTTCGACCTATATGGCGATCAACCGACTCAAAATATATCTTTCCACACAACGGCGCGGAAATCCAACTTATTGGTCTCGATAAGAGGCCGGACGGTGGGCGTGGGAACTATTGCGATCTCTATATATTTGAAGAGGCTGGACAGATTGAAAACCTAGAATATCTTTTCTCCTCCGTCGTCTGGCCGATGACGCTAAGACGCGACGGAGCCAAGATTGTTATGATATCCACTCCATCACCTTCCCCGGCACATCCTTTTGAGGAATTCTGCGAACGGGCAAGAATAGATGACGCCTACGTGGAATTGGACATTTACAAGAATCCCCTGCTCACGGAGAAGGAAATCTCCGAAGCTCGGGAAGCCTGCCTCACGGAATCGGACTGGCTCAGGGAATTCATGTGTCAGCACGTAGTGGATGAAAATCTCGCTATCGTCCCCGAGTGGAAGCCCGAGTATGCAAAGGACTTAAAGAAGCCCACATATTATGATTACCTGCATAGGTACGTGGGGATGGATCTTGGAACCCGCGTCGATCTCACGGCGATATTATTCGGGTACTGGGACTCCATTGAGAGATTCTTGTACATTGAAGACGAGGCGGACATTACGGGCCCGAAGATGACCACGCCGGATTTGGCGGATCTTATACAAACCAAGGAAGAGAATCTATGGCATGGGTTGGATGCTCCCTATAGGCGAATCTCGGATAATGACAACCCGCTACTCTTACAAGACTTGGGCGCCTTACACGACATGCACTTCATGTCCACGGGGAAGGATGAGCTGAAGGCCATGGTCAATGATATCCGTCGGCTGGTAAAGGCCGGTAAGCTTATCATCCACCCTAGATGCAAGAAGCTGCTCGGAGCTTTAAGGGGCGGTATTTGGGATAAGCACCGGAGAAAGTTCGGTCGATCCAAGATGTACGGCCACTTCGATCACGTCGCGGCGCTCATGTATTTGGTGCGCAACCTGAATCAGCACGAGAATCCGGTCCCTTGCGAACGTGGCGTAGTCACGGATTCCTATTATCTTCGGGAAGTTAAGAAAGAAACCAAGCTGGTGAAGACCGTCAAGAAAATGTTCGGCTTTAACAGATAATTCAGAGGCACACTAATGGCAGAAACCAAGACCGCAGTTTATTTTGCGAATCTTCCAGTCGGCGAAATCGAAGACGCGATCTTGTCTCGTAAGGATGACTATTATCAATACCTTATGGAGACAGGACGTACCGCACTCCTGCGTAATGTCTATGATACGTATCACCGGCCAGCCTTGCATGAGGGCAGGCTAAGACGGGCCGGCGAGCAAGGTGAGTTTGTCAAGCTCACCGTTAATGATTTTAGGAATCTCGTCCAACACAGAATCTCAATGACCACGACTCAGAGGATTCACTTTGAGCCCAAGGCCATTAACACGGATTACAAGTCCCAGGCGCAGGTAACACTCTCGAGAGGACTGCTTGAATACTACAACCGCATAAAGCACATGGAGACTCACACGGGACAAGCCGTGGAGTACGCCGTGGCTTATGGCGAGGGCTTTCTCTTCGCCGGCTGGAACCCAACAAAAGGCGATAAGCTTACGGCAGATCCTGAGACCGGGGAGCAGGTCAATGAAGGGGATTTGGAATTTGAATCCTTCAGTACCTTTGACGCCATTAGGCCCGTTGAGAATAGCAACAATGAGGAAATGGATTGGGTAACCATCCGCAGGTTCAAGAACAAGTATGACCAAGCCGCTAAGTATCCCGAACTCGCCGACAAGATTTTAGATTTAGACTTGAACGAGGAGCACGGGGTTAGGACGGATTTTGTAGATCGCTGGGAGCATGGGAAGGAAAACTCCTTGATCCCCGTATACACTTTCCTTCATCGTAGGTCTGAGGCTGTTCCGGAAGGGCGCATTGTTGAGTTCTCAGAGTCAGGCGTTACCTATCACGAAGGTCCGCTTCCTTACCGAAGCCTTCCTATTAAGCGGATCGCCCCGAGTGAGCAGAAAGGTAAAATTTACGGCTACACCGCAGCCTTTGACTTACTCCCCATCCAAGCCGCGCTGGATAAATTAGACAGTACCATTCTTACAAACCAGGCAGCCTTTGGTGTACAGAACGTCGCTATTCCTAAAGGCAGTGGCGTGAACGTGCTTGACATTGGTGGAGCTTTGAATATTGTAGAATATGATGCTAAGTGGGGGCCGCCGACTACTCTCCAGTTACTCGCCACGCCTCCAGAAATTTTTACCTACCGCGAAATGCTCAAGAAAGATGCCGAGACAATTATCGGAATCAACTCCGTTACTCGCGGAGACCCGCAGGACAGTCTCAAGTCTGGGGCGGCACTTGCGCTTGTACAATCCATGGCAATTCAATTTGCACAAGGGTTACAATTATCCTACATTCAATTCCTCGAGGACATAGCTACCACGGTCATTGAGATCCTACAGGACTTCGCTACGGTTGAGCGTGTCGCTTTGATTACTGGCCGCAACACCCGCTCCATGCTCAAGGAGTTTAAGAATGAGGATATCGAAAACATTTCCCGTGTCGTAGTAGACGTGGGTAATCCGCTTAATCAAACCGTCGCCGGTAGGGTAAACCTTGCCGAGCAGTTACTAAACAATCAAATGATTGAGACCCCGCAGCAATTCATTGAAGTTATCACCTCCGGGCGCTTCGAGCCTGTCATCGAATCCGAACACGCCGAGCTTATGCTTGTAAGGAATGAGAACGAAGCCTTGCAAGAAGGCACGCAGCCTCCGGTGATTCGGACGGATAATCACGAATTACACATTAAAGAGCACCGCGTTGTCCTCGCTTCTCCTGAGTCTCGTACTGAAATGCCTGTGGTGAAGGCCACACTCGCGCATATCCAAGAGCATGAAACTATGCTAGCCCCGCCGCCTCTTCCGGGCACCGAGGTTGATTCAAACGCAGAACAAGACCAGGCGCAACTTGCCGAGTCCGAGCAGGGAAATATCCCGGGGCAGCTCGACCCAACCGCCCCAGTATTACAAGAGGCAGGGGGACAAGCTTTGCCAAATCTACCAAACAATCCGTTAACAGGGGAACCCAATGAGCAGTAAGATAGGCGTAAATTTTAAAGTGGTCGATGCCGTCGCCGGACCAGTCTCGGAGATTGTCGACATTACTAAGCACGAGGACTTCTCCATACAAGTAGATTATGGACCGAACGCTGGCGGAGATATGATTTTGGAAGCAAGCCTAGATGGCACCTCCTTCTCTCCAATAACGGGCAGCACGCAGGCGATGGACGTAGGCGGCGACACCCATGTATGGAATGTTACGGACTTACACTGTAAGTACATAAGAATCGGAATCCCCGTGGCTGCTAGCCCAACTACTGTACGCTTCCAAGGCTCCGTAGACTTCGACTAAAGGATAAACAATGCCAACATTTATTGCGCTACGAATTGGCGAAAGCTCCGGCGGCGGAGGAGGGACTCCGGTCTGGCAACGAGTCGGAACGGAAGTATCTCCGGTAAACGTAGATGACGCGTTCACGGTAAAAGGACTTGAAGTAAAAACCGCACCCGATTTATTCGGCTCCAACGCTGCTCTTGTAGAATACTTCGACGATCTTGGGCGTCGATTCCTTCAAGTGTCTGCCGAGAGTCCTGGTTATATTCCGATATTTTTTGAGAACGCCACAGGATCCGGAGGAACTACACTAGAGTTTTACGGAACCAACGACTGGTCCTACGCGTCCGGATACAAAGACGCGTTTGTTGATATTGATTCTAACACGCCAAATATTGCATTCGGACTAAACGAGGACGGAACTTCCTTACACCAAACGTCTTTCACTACTCGCGCTTTCACTACTGTTGTGCAGAATGCCGCAGCCGACAAAAGAGTCGGCGTTGCTTTCTCTACGCTAGGCCTATCTGTTGGTACGTTGAGCGAAATAAGGATGCAATTAACGACTGGGGCGCAAGCGGCTGGCGGCTTCCACGTGTTTGGAATCAACGAGCTGGGCGTCATAGCCGGAGGCACTAAGGATCTTTTAACCGCCGCCGCACCCTACACAAAATGGCGCTTTGAGTCCTTGGCTCCTGACTCGGCTAGTGCTGTTGGTTTTCAGCTTGATACCCAAAACACCTTGGCCACTGATGGGGCAAAGTTTTTAGAATTACTTAACAATAATGTTAAGGTGTTTGAAGCAAAGAGAGACGTTGACCTAGTAGGAGATTTCTCCGGCTCTAACATATTCAATTTTTATAACGACGCTGCCGACATCGCTATTCAACGGGCCGTCAAGGATTCCGCGGGCGATGGAAACATCTACGACCTCTTCCCCGTAAACACAGATGCTAGTACGCAACTACTCGCTATCATGTCCGACGACTTTACTCAAGGGGCCGGACATAGTACGCTATGGAACGAGACCTCAGTAAGCGCCGGCGCTGGCGGATACGTTCAACACGAAATTTTTTGCGAGCGACAAGGCGAGTCGGACGCAACGATAAGAGTAAATGCAAACAACACCACCTCCTCGGATGTAACTCTTCGAGCATCCGGCGCACTAGTAGCCTCCGGTGCCGAGTATAAAGTGAGCGGCTTTGACCAATCAGCCTTGGGCATGACGGATGTTCGACATACCTGGGTGGAGGCAAGCGCGACTCCTGTAGCAGCCATGAGTCACGGCGGGGACATGGCGATTGCCGGCGAGATGAAGATTAAAGTAATTTCTCAAGCCGCCGAGCCTACGCTAGGGGCGGACAGCTTCATGGCGCTGTGGATCGACACGGATGACGCCAATAGGACTTACTTGTTATTTCGCCGCGGAGTTGGCGATCATGTAAAAGTGGAGCTAGCATAGCATGTCGTTTAGTAACGTACCAAAAGATCCCGCCGAGGAAATTCTCTATACCCCAACGGCGCCTCTCACTACCGAGAACGTACAAGAAGCCTTGGATGAAGTTGCGGGTATTATTAGCTCAGGCATACCTCCTACTTCTAAGGTTGTAAACTACGCAGCTCTTCCTGCTCCCGGCTCCGTCCCAGCAGGCACCACAAAGTACGTACAGAATCAAACCGGGGTGTACCTGCTAGGCACAAGGAAGTTGCGCGGTTGGTATGAATCCGACGGCGCAGCCTGGAAGTACGCAGGGGATAACTCTAGAGTATCAGCAGACTCCATTTACGATAATGCTACCTCGGGATTAACCGCGAATAACGTCCAAGCCGCCATTGATGAGGTCGAGGCAAGGGTTGACGCGAACGACGCCAAAGTCTCCGCGGATGGATCGGTAGCTACGCACTCCGATGTAACGTTAGCGGGCTCGGGTGCGATCATAACCGTAGCAGAACGCGCCGACCTTCACACTCACACGAACAAAGCCCAACTTGATTTAGTAACCGACGGCGATCATGATGTCCGGACGGATAACCCGCACAGCGTTACAGCCGCCCAAGCGGGCGCAGACCCAACCGGCACAGCCGCGGGCCTAGTAGGGACGCACGAAACCGATCTTGCCTCTAATGCTAACCTGCTTGGCGCGTCCTTGGTAGGTATCGAAGACGCAGCGGGAAATTTTGTAGGCACGACCGTAGAAGCCGCGCTTGCTGAGGCAAAGGCAGTTCCTTACGTTGCAATAACTGCGGCGGGGCCCACGGTTACCACCTCTCCTACGTACGTAGTGCTTACGGGTATTACCACCACGCCTCCTGCAGGTACGTATGTTGCTATGTTTAGCACCACGGTTTTTAATACTAATAACAATCGTCAAATGACTTTTGGAATACACGTCGCCGGAACTTTACAAGCCACGACGCAACGCACCGTTAGCAACAGTTCCGCAAGCGAAACAAACTCCATTAATTGTCTGGGAATGGTAACCGTCAATGGTGCACAGGCCGTGGATGTTCGCTGGTTTTGCTCGGGAAATACCGCGACAGCAGGCAGGCAAACTTTAATCCTTACTAAGGTGGCATAATGAAACTTTGGGCGCTTAAAGTAAATGGCACGGCAATTACGAACAACGCGGGTTGGAACGAAAGCGAGCTTCAAGGAAACGAACCTTTAATCGTTGCCGGCATACAGCCTTCAGTAGACTACGAGGATGTTAGCACAATAGAAAACTGGAAAACTTATGGACCCCTGCTCAAGGATTATAAATTCATCCGCCGCGAAATTCAAGTCCTAGTAGTTATGATCGGTTGGGAAAGCCTCACCCTAGAAGAGAAGAGGATAGCCTCAAGTATGTTCGCCGTTGCTCAGGCCGAACGTAACGAAGTGGACACGACACAAGAACAGGTTGCACACGGCGTTGACTTTCATGAATGCTCGATAGAATCCCGAGAGGCTAGACTAAACCGCGGTGTGTCCGAGATTCTTAATCGACTTGAGTGGGCCGATGCTCAGGACGTGGTATCTAGCCTAGGCACGCAATCCTTGGACACTTCGTACCTGCACTTCGGAAGAGAAGGAACCTTGGAAGGGGATCCTGAAGGACTCTTTGACTATATAGAGGCCAGAGTTGGAACTTCTTTTGAGACTACGGGCCTTGCTGCACAAGCCTACGTCCCTACCTCTGGCACACTCGCAAGTTTAATCGTGGATCTCATGAGCATTTTAAAAGATGGCATTTACTAGGAGTTTAGTATGACACCCGAGCAAGCATTAAAAATACTTGATAGCATCACAGCCCAAATGAGAATGTCCCGCCAAGAGCACGAAACGGCAATAAAAGCTGTAGAAGTAATCAAGGCCGAGCTAAAGAAGAATGTCAAAGACTAGGTGCTTCTGCGGTCCCGCGTACGCGCCGAAATTTCTTCGCCTTTTCCTCTCCCTGCCCTTCAACGCAGCGTGTAGACTCCACGACATTCACTATGCTAAGAGAATGTATCCACGTCTGGAGTGCGACCAAATATTCAGTCGCAATATGATTCGTCTTTGTAAGCGTAAAAACCTCACCAATTCCAAGTACATCCTAGCGCATGTATACTATTACCTAGTCCGACTCTTCGGCTGGCTCTCCTACTAACAGATACTCTCAAGCGTATAAAACGGATTTATGCGCTAAAACGTATTATGTGCGGTCTCTGATGTACTATAAGCCATCAGTTTCCAAGCTACAAGGAGTTTGTCATGTCCGAAGAAACCCCAGAAATATCTGAACCTATGGTCGAAATCGAAGACGCCCTCGAAGAGGATTCTGAGGAGCTAGTCGCCTCTCCTACCGGTGAGGGCGGTGACGCCGCCGCCGGCGAAGAAGAGGAAGAGACTCTCGAGGAAGAAACTGAACCTACTAAGTACAAGGTGAAGGTCGACGGCGAAGAGATCGAAGTAACCTTAGAGGATATGCAGAGGGACTATCAACTACGCCGCGCTTCTGATAAAAAATTCCAAGACGCCGCAGCTATTAAAGCTCAGGCCGAGGAATTCCTAGAAGCATTGAGAACAGATCCCCGCAAAGTCCTAGAACACCCAAACATCAACGCCGACATCCGAGCCCTTGCCGAGGAAATCTTATCCGAGCAATTAGAGGACGAGATGCTTGACCCCAAGGACAGGGAGATCAAAAAACTACAACGAGAGCTAGAGGCCAGAGAGGCAGAGAAGAAAGCGGAGGAAGATGCCAAGACTACTACGAAGCAAAAAGCAGAAGAGGCCGAGTTACTTGCCGGGTATGAAAAACAAATAGACACCGCGCTGTCTACCTCTGGGCTTCCTAACACATCCTTTACTATAGACCGCATGGCGTATTACATGCAACAGGCAGTCCGCTCCGGGTATGACCTCACTGCTGCTGACGTAGTACCCTTGGTAAAAGAAGACTACATAAATGACTTCAAGAAATTCTTCGCAGGTAGCGACGACAAGGTAATCGCCGAAATCCTCGGCGGCCCCGCAATGAAGAAGATCCGAAAGATGGACCTGAGCACCTTAAAGGATCCAAAGGGAAAAACCCCCGCGAATCAACCAGATGTAAAGCCCCGGGCTAAGGGCGAGAAGCAAACTTTCGAGGACTTCTTCGAAGCCTTGAAGGATGACATGGATTAACAGATAATTACGAGAGCGTAGGACTCTGCGGATATCCTACCCTCTTTGGCTGCTTGACCGATGCACCCGCTACCGAACAACTGTCAGGAATGTTTAACTTTTTAAGGAGACTCTGTAATGGGACAAGAAGTTACTGTAAAGAGTCAACTTGATGGTCTATATAAGGAGGTCTACGGTGATAAAATCGAAGACCTCATTCCTGATGTAGGTAGACTAGTCAAGAAGATTTCTTTCCGAGAAGCTGAAAAATTAGGCGAGGCGTTTAACGTGCCTGTCATCGTTAGTGATGAACAAGGCGCCACTTACGCTGGGCCAGAAGAAGATGCCTTCGACCTCGATCCACCCGAGGCAATGACCACTAAGAACGCGAAAGTCAAGGGTTCTCAGATCCTTATGCGTGCTGCGATTGGCTACAAAGCCGCCGCTGCTGCTGTTAAGGGCGGGAAAAAAGCCTTTGTTAACGCTACTGAATTGGTTATCCGCCGGCTCATGAATTCGATCACTAAGCGTGTCGAAGCCATGTTGCTCTACGGCGGCGACGGTCTGGGCGAAGTTACCTCCTCAGTCAATCAAGGCGCTACCGAAACAACGCTTACTATTGATCCTAAAACCTGGGCACCTGGCCTATGGGTAGGCAGTCAGAAAGCTAACCTAGAAATCTGGGACGAAACTGGCCCAATCAAGGTCGCTGACGTTCAAGTAGGTAGGGTTGATTGTAAGGCAGGCACTTTGAATGTTACCGGCCTAGCTGCGCAGATCACGGCTCTTGACGCCGCGCTCCCTGGCACGCTAACCGTGTACTTCAAAACGGCTCGTGGTAAAGAAGCTCTGGGCCTCGCTCAGATCATCAAAACCTCCGGCACTCTGTTTGGTATTAATAACAACGAATTCGACCTTTTTAAAGGCCAAGAGTTTGACGCCCTAGGCGCCGCGCTCTCCTTTGACAAAGTAACCGACGCTGTTGTCTGTGCTGTCAATTATGGCTTGGATGAGAACGTAACGTGTCTCGTCAGTCCTAAAACGTGGCAATCACTAAACAAGGACGAAGCTGCTCTGAGACAATACGACGCATCCTTCAAGGATGACGCCAAAAAAGGTAGCCGCTCTATCGTATATCAAGGCCAAGCCGGCTTGATCGAAATTGAGGCTCACCCAATGGTGAAAGAGGGCGAGGCTTTTATCGTCCCCATGCGTAGACTGAAACGTGTTGGTGCATACGAAATTAGCATGAAGACCCCAGGTCACGGCTCAGAGATGTTTAGGCATCTTGAAAGCAAAGCGGCCTTTGAGCTTCGCGCTTATACGGACCAGGCGCTCTTTACTGAGCACCCAAGTCATCTCGTGCGCATTAGCAATATCGTTAATCCGTAAACCTCCGATGGGGAGTAGGGCTTAGTGTCCTACTCCCCTGGAACCCTATGCCTAAGCCACTTACCATAGATGAAGTAGTTTATAACTACCCAGAGATCGACGACTTAGAATGGGGACCAACCGCGTCTCAATGGGCTGATGCAGTTAGTACGCTCCTGGAAATGCTACGAGGACCAACGGCTCCTATAGCACTCTCAGGTATTATTCGTTTAGGTACGGATGATAAAATCTCCTGGCGCAACACCTTGGACACGTTGGACGCGTCCTTGTTTATTGACAGCTCTGACCGCCTCATTTATGACGACGGCGTAGCACAGAAGGATCTAGGACTCACCGGCGCCTCCGGTAATGTACAGCACTTAAGTCCTAGTACGGATCATGCACTTGCAAGGTTCGATGGTACTATGGGCACGGTGTTACAAAACTCCGGCGCAATTCTTGATGACTCGGACAATCTTACGGGCCTTACCACCTTGGGCGCCACCACTGTTACGGCCACCACGGTTGGCGCTACGGATGTCAACACTACGAATATTAACAGCCTGGACTTTCTAAAGGTTCTTCCCCCGATCGGAAGTATTATTCCTTTCTACGACTTCAACGGGGCGCAGAGTTTTGACGCCGCTTACTGGGCAGTTTGTGATGGCTCCGCGGCGACAGTCGGCGGAACTCCAGAGACTCTTCCGGACTTAAGCGGCAGGTACTTAGTTGGCTTCGGTACGGATGGTGGCGGGGATAATGCCTCCGCCGCTTGGGCTACCGCCGCGGTTGGTAATGCGCTGCACGAAATCAGTTTAATACACGGTCACACCGTCGACGCTCATGCTCACACAAACTCAACTCATACTCACGGACCGGGAACGCTGCAGTTTCAAGTAGCAAACTTCACCGGAGGCAACAGCGGCGTACTGCAGATGTACCAAGCGGGAGGAGGCATAGATACCGTGCATGTTCTAACTCAAAGAGCTGGTGCAGATGGTAATGTCAACTTATGGGCCTCCAGCTTTGTCCTCGGCGCAGAGCAGTATTATACTAAAGGTGGTCTTAATGCCACAGCTTCCGACGGCGGAGCAGGGACAGGCAACACAAGCCCCGGAACCTCAACTACTTTATCCGCCACACAAAGCATCCAACCTCGGAGCATCCAAGTTCGCTACATCATGAGGATTAAGTAATGAACCTCCGGCCATTCCTCAAGAAACAGGACAATAAACTTCCGGACTCTTACGAGATCACGGTCACATATCATGATGGCCCCAAGGATACTTTTAATATCGCACAACATAGACTCCTTCCTTCACAGGTATTAGAGTTTGTCACAACCGAAGATGAGTGGTTTATCATACCTCTTACCTCTATTAAAAAACTAGCCTTCGACAAAAATCTCTCCCGCATTGTAGCACTAAAGCAAGAAAAAATCTAGTCTCGGGTATTATTGCTTGGTGAAGTATGCGTCACCAAACTTTCTATTTATGGTGAACTCTATGTCACCAAATAAAACTAATTTCAGGTATTATTATAATCTATTATAATCTATTATAATCTAATTTTTGGTATTATTAATAGTACGCAAAAAAAAATCTCGCCGAAGTAACAAAAGTTCCGTGTAATTAAAGTTCCCTGTAACAAAAGTTCCGTGTAAGATAAGTACCCGGAACTAAAGTTACTTTCTTATCAATACATTATATATAGCACCAAAAAATACTTGAAAATAAAACTTGCGCTTTTTTCTCAGGTATGTATAATAATAAGTAGGAGGCAAAATGATTAATAAAACAAAAGAAAAGATTTTAGAAGTAGTAAAAGATGAAGTTGATATTTGTAATCGAAATTATACTCGCGCTTTTGACCACTATTTTTCCCTAGCAGGAAAGGTTAGCAAGAGAACTAAAGCATATAAGGCCGCGGTGGAAGAATGGCGGCAAAGTTGCTCATGGTTAATCGAGGCGCAGTCTATACTTGCAAAAATTGAGTTGCTAGATGTTTGAATTAATTCTATACTTTTCAACCATGGCAATATTTTGGAATTTCTTAGGGAGATAGTACAATGAAATATTTCACAATACTAACAGACGAAGGGCCGATGTTTGATACCGGCGCAAGTAAATGGTTTTTCCTTGAGCAGCATTTGATTGACAAGGGCGTCACGTTTCAAAAAGTAGAAGGATTTTATGTCAATGCACATAATAAAAAAGCAAAAGAAAATGCTTTTTTAATTTCCTACTCTGATACCCAAGCGGCCAAGATGCAAAAACAATGCGAATCCTTAGCGCGGCAATTAGGTCAAGAAGCTGTGCTACATATTGAAAATGCCTCGCGAGCCATATTGTCATATGTCAATGGCTCGGATAATAATAAATGGCATGTTTCAAGAAGTATAGAATACTGGGATTATCAACCGCCATTAGATCGCGGATTTACCAAAATTGATAATACTTTTCTTGTGGTGACGTTCTAATGTTAAGGAAAATTTTACAAAAAATAAAGCGCCGCCGCCGCGCCGTCACGCGATCTAAAGTTTTAGCAAGAAAGGGATTCTAGTATGAGGCACTATAGACAATGGGTGATGAAGTATAAAAAACAGTATAGCGAATTTCTAGCGAATTCATGCCTTGACGAAAAAGGCCGACGGGATCCAATGAGAGTCTACAACCGCGCCTTGTTCGCCTTGCTATCCGTCAACACATCTTTTGACATTACAGAAAAGGCATATGCCGATATGAAAGGAAAATATTGGACAGGACAAAAACGAATCATGCATAGATATATGAGGCACGGCATTCACTACGCGTACGCTCGCGGTGGCTACTTGCATGACTTTACAAAAGCATATAAGAAAAACGCCGCGGTATTTCTAAAGCAATGCGACGAATCCTGGAATGAATACCGACGCCGTTTAGTGCGTGAAGTGAAAGGCTTGGGGTTTATAAAGATATCCTTTTTCATAACCTTAGTCTATCCCGCCGCCGATCTATGCTGTATAGACCGCTGGATCCTTCGGTGCTTGGGTTTACATGCTAACAATATGCCGCGCCTCTCTAACCAAATTTTTTACCAATCTCTAGAAAATATCATGCGTCAAGAGTCTAAAATTTTGGGCGTCGATATGTTTCAGTATCAATGGGCGATATGGGACTGCATCCGATTTGATACCGGCAATGATAAGGGTTTAAACCCCATGGCAAGCTTGAATAATTCATAGGAGGAAAAACGATGGAAAATAGACCACTATCAGTAATAGCTAGAGAAATTTACCAGACATGGCCAAAGATCAATTATGCTGCAAAGCCATACCTTGACGCTATGTCATGCCTTGAGTCAATCAAAGATAATTACTTTCAGGACAGCGGACAAGGTATAGTGCGTTACTTTCTAAGCAACGCCACCACATGGCGCGGCGCCGACGCGCGTAGAATTAAAGCGGAATTAAAAAATCTTTGCAAGTGAAAGGAAAACCCTATGGACATAACCAACAAAATAATAGACTATGAAAACGGCGAATTAACTGTAAAAGAATGCATTGAACTATTTCAAGAATTGCTAAACACTGGACTAATTAACCAATTG
>Ga0307379_10002326_pt1 | contig 28415 bp, 25 predicted proteins | sample UN2MG_FD_202237 | JGI IMG/M metagenome (GOLD analysis project Ga0307379, IMG submission 202237) | Soil microbial communities from Risofladan, Vaasa, Finland - UN-2 | ecosystem: Environmental > Terrestrial > Soil > Coastal area > Acid sulfate soil | place: Finland: Risofladan, Vaasa | collected...
AGAGCCACCAGGCGGCCGTTGCCCCCTGTTGTGCCTCCCATCATACCAGTGTTGTCCTCCAGCTTAACGAGGTTTCCTCCTGGGGAGTAGACTATCTTCGGAGCCGGTTCTGAACCCGTATTCCACTGAACCGGGCCGGCGATGAAATCCGGATACCGATGCTCGTCAAGCTGGAACTGCTTGATAGCGGTGAAGATCTGATACATGTTGTTGATGCACTGTGCCTGCCTGGCTTTTCTCTTTGCGCCGGCTGCAACGGGGAATATCAATCCCGCCAGCACGGCGATGATAGCAATGACAGTGAGCAGCTCCATAAGTGTGTAACCGTCTCGTCTTCTGATAAGCATTTTGGATCCCTCCTGGTTTGCCTAGCTGCCTACGAAAATCACATAATTCCGCCAGAGATTCACGATCTCTTTCCCATAGAAGATCGTCAACACCGCTCCGGCGACCATCATAGGCCCGAATGGGACATAGTCCTTACGCGTCTTCTTCCTGGCCGCTATCAACCCAATCCCTATTATGCTGCCTAGAGCAACCGCCAGGAAGAAGGAAAGCATCGCCTGCGCGATAGCCAAGTTAGCTCCTATGGCGGCAGCGAGTTTGATGTCTCCCCCGCCGACGCCTTCCTTCTTGAATATGTAATAGCTTATGATCGCTATTGCCAGGAACACTCCGCCGCACGCGAGAATTCCAGCTATTGACTGCGGAAGCGGAAGCTCCCGATGCACCACCGGGATGGGTATCCGAAGGAAGGACCGGCTTCCGCTTACCAATCCGATCACATCCCGGGCAACGCCTAGCCCAATCCCAAACAAGCTCAACTGGTCCGGTATGATCCAGTGTTCCAGGTCAATAAAGAACGTCGCAATCAGCGATGCCCCGAATAGGGCATACGCCAGCGAGTCAATCGTCCATCCGAACGAATGGAGCACGAGGACAAAATAAATCCCCGTAAGAAGCTCCACGCCGAAGTATCTCCAGGTTATCTTCGCCCCGCAATACCTGCATCTGCACCGCTGGATAAGGAAGCTGAACAAGGGTATCAGGTCCCAGGCTCGCAAGAGCTGGTTGCAGCTTGGGCAGTGCGAGCCGGGCTTAATGATAGACTCGTCCCTCGGCAGACGCCAGATACAGACGTTCAGGAAGCTTCCGACCACCGTCCCATATACGAATGCGATGGATATTCCGAGCCATTCCGGCATATTCGCTAAGTAACTTTCGTTTGCTATTCGGCCGCGCCGCCGCTCCCACCGGAGCTGAGGGCGGTAATAATACTCAACAGCGGCATGAACATGGATATGACTATAAACCCAACTACCGTACCCAGCATAACGATCATCAACGGCTCGATGGCCGATGTCAGGCTTTCCAGAGCGGAGTCAACCTCTCCCTCATAGAATTCAGCGACTTTGGTAAGCATCGCATCGAGAGAGCCTGATTCCTCGCCGATGCTTATCATCTGAACAATCATTGGCGGGAACATCTTGCTCTTCTGCAAAGGATCGCCGATCCTGTCACCTTCACGGATCCTCGATCTGGCCTCAAGGATGGCATCGCCGATGATCTCATTCGCCACTGTGCCTGCGACTGTTTCCAGCGCCTGCAGAATGGGGACGCCGCTTGTCAGCAAAGTAGCTAGAGTTCTGGAGAACCTGGCAAGACACACTTTGTGGACGAGTTTCCCGAAAACGGGAGCTTTCAGCTTGATCCTGTCGAATATTCGCCGCCCGATCCTTGTACGCACGAACATCTTGAAGGCCACCATAAATGCAGCGGCTATTCCAATGCAAATCCACCACTTGCTTGTCAGGAAGTGGCTGAACTGCATCAGCATGCGGGTCATAGGGGGCATTGAATTCTCGCCCATCCCCAGGTCGGTAAACAGTTCCATAAACTTCGGAACGATGAACGTCACCAGACCGATTACGATAACCAATGCAACGACAATAACGATACACGGATAAGTCAGCGCGCCCTTTACCTTGCGCCGGAGTTCCATGTCCTTCTCGAGGAAGCTGGCCAATCGCTGCAGGCTTTCCTCCAGAGCGCCACCCACTTCGCCCGCTCGAATCAAACCGACGAACAGGTTATCGAAGGCTGCAGGATGCTTGGCCATGGCCCGTGACAACGTCTGACCGCCTTGGACGTCGACCTCGATGTCACCGATGATTCGCCTGAGCTTAGCGCTGGTCGTCTGCTCTCCAAGTACCGAGAGGCACCGAACGAGAGACACGCCCGCGTCGATCATTGTCGAGAACTGCCGGCAGAAGATTGACTTATCGGCGAGCCCCACCCTGCCGAAACCACCACCCGACGACTTCGCTTTGGGGGTTTTCGTCTGCTGAATTCTTACGACGACGAAGCCCTGCTCCTGGAGACGCTTGGCGACGGTGCTTTCATTGTCGCCGTCCGACGTCCCCTTTCTGACTACGCCTGTTGCATCTCTGATCGTGTACGCGTAAGTTGCCATTTCTCACTTCCTGAAGGAATCATCTCCATATGAAATGACTCCATTAGCCACTAGAGTTGTTCCCGGCTTTACTGCTTCGAACTGCGGCAGTCGAGACCATCGTCTTGAATTCCTCGGGGTTCATCGCGCGGGACAGGGCTTCATCATAGGAGATGAGCCCTTTCTGGTACAGGTCACGAAGACTCTGGTCCATTGTTTGCATACCAAGATTGGCGCTTGTCTGGAGGGCGGATGTTATTTGATGCGCCTTTGCCTCGCGGATCAGATTGCGTATGGCCGACGAGGCGATCATGACCTCCATGGCGCAAACCCGGCCCGGCATTCCCGCCCTGGGAAGCAACTGCTGGCATAGGACCGCTTCCAAGTTGTTCGAGAGCATGAACCGTATCTGCTCCTGCTGCTCAGGCGGGAACACATCCACTATGCGGTCAACCGTCTGAGGAGCATTATTCGTATGCAAAGTTGCCAAGACCAGGTGACCGGTCTCCGCGCATGTGATCGCCGTCGAAATCGTGTCGAGGTCGCGCATTTCACCCACAAGGATCACATCCGGATCTTCACGGAGTGCGGACCTGAGCGCATTGCCGAATGATTTGGTGTCCGCCCCCAATTCGCGCTGGTTCACGATACTGAACTTGTGGGTGTGCAAGTACTCGATTGGGTCTTCGATGGTTATGATGTGGACGCTGCGCTCGCTGTTGATCTGATTGACCATTGCAGCGAGCGTTGTGGATTTGCCTGAGCCGGTCGGCCCTGTGACGAGAATGAGCCCTCGGGGCTTCCGGGCAAGGTCTTCGAGAATGGCCGGTAGCCCCAGCTCCCGCAATGCCGGGATTCGGGCTGGGATTACTCGGAACGCGGCAGCCACTGTCCCCTTGTCCTTATATATGTTCACTCGGAAGCGGGAAATCTTGGCCAGCGAATAGGAGAGGTCCAGCTCGAAGGTGCTCTCGAACCTCTGGATCTGCTCGTCCGTAAGGATGTCGTAGCACAACCTCTGAGTATACTGAGGCGTCAGGCGCTCGTAGTTGGTGGATATGAGCTGACCGTCAATTCGGAGTATGGGCGGCACTCCAACTGCAATATGCAGGTCGGATGCGCCTTTCTCCACTATGAGCTTCAGCAGATCGTCTATATGTACGTCTTCGAGTGTGCGTCCCTTGGCCGGCTGCCTTGGCGGCATTTGGGTCGTTATTGAGTTTTCCTGCACTCTTTTCTCCAAGCAGACTTGTCCGCCATAGCCTTGGCGACGGCGGATTAGTGACCGGCGGTGAAGACCACCTTCCTGACCTCATCAGGAGTGGTGTTTCCCGCCAATATCTTCTGCAAGCCGTCCTCGCGCAACTCATTCATGCCGTTCGCCTTCGCGGCCTCCCGGATATCGGCCAGGGGTGCTCGGCGTACAATCAATTCGGCGATTTCATCGTTCATGACCATCAGTTCGTAAATGCCTGTTCGTCCTTTGTACCCCGTGTGCCGGCAAAGCTCGCAGCCCTTCCCTCTTGCGAGGGTTAACATCTCATCCTTGTCCTTTGGCTCATAGCCGAAAACGCGAAGCTCCGATGCCTTCACCTGATATTCTTCCCTGCAATTCTTGCAGACGACACGGGCAAGCCTTTGGGCGAGAACGCCGATGATGGTGGCTGAGATCAAGTACGGCTCAATGCCCATATCAACCATTCGGATGACAGCCGAAGGAGCGTTGTTCGTGTGCAGGGTTGACAATACCAGGTGACCGGTCAGGGACGCTTCCACGGCGATCTCCGCGGTTTCGAGGTCTCGCATTTCACCAACCATGATGATGTCAGGGTCTTGCCGCAGGAAGGATCTCAGGGCGCCTGCAAATGTCAGACCTGCTTTCACATTAACGTGAACCTGGGATATACCGGAAAGCTGATACTCGACCGGGTCTTCGACTGTGATTATGTTCTTCTCCACCGAATTGATCTTGTGGAGGACGGAATACTGGGTCGTTGTTTTGCCGCTACCTGTAGGGCCTGTAGACAGGAACATACCGTTCGGCTGGATCACGAGTTCCTCCAGCCGGGCAAGGGTATCGGGAAGGAAACCGAGCTTCGCCATGCCCAGCAACACGCTGCTCTTGTCCAGAATTCGGCAAACGATCTTCTCGCCGTAGATCGTGGGCAGGCAGCTCACGCGGAGGTCATAGTCCTTGCCGTCCTTGCGGACCGGGATTCGCCCGTCTTGAGGGATTCGGCGCTCGGCGATGTTCATTTCCGCCATGATCTTGAAGCGCGAGATAAGCGGCGGCTGGATGTACTTCGGGATGGTCATCTCTTCATGCAGCACACCGTCAACCCGGTATCGGACCCGAACCTGACGCCTGTCAGGCTCGACGTGGATATCACTCGCGCCTACCTGAATCGCCTGCTGGATGATGGTATTCGCGACCCGGATGATCGGGGCTTGCTCGGCAACCGCTGCCACCGATTCCGGGTCATCTTCGTCGGTGATCTCTCGGGACTTATAGGATTCGATGGCATCTTTGACGCCGGCCAGTCCTGTTCCCAGGGAATCGTCCCCACCGGTCGCGGCCGGGAGATTCTGGCCGGATTCATCCGTGCCCTTGTAGTGTCGCTCAATCGCTTCTTCGATGGCATCCGGCATCGCCAGGACGGGCATGATCTGCAGGCCGCGGGTGACTACTCGCAGGTCATCGAGGGCCTTAATGTTCTGCACGTCCGACATGGCGACCATCAGGCGGTTGCCCATCTTGCCGATAGGCATGACCTTATGGCGCCGGGCCACGTCTTCTTTCACGATATTGACCGCGCTCGGGTCTATCTTATGTGTAGTAAGGTCAACAAACTGAACATTGAGAAGGCTGGCTCTGGCTTGCATTACTTGCTTGAGGTTGGCGAAACCGAGGTCAATCACTATCTGGCCCAGATCGCCCGGAGCGGTCTTTTGAACCGCCCGTGCCTCATTAAGCTGATCCGGCGTGATCACCTGCGCCTGGATTAGTAGATCACCGATGTCCCTTCTTGCCGTTACCATTCTTTAGCGACCTCCACAGAATACAAGACGCTCCCAAAGCCAGAGCATTATAACATGATGCCTCTCGGCACGCAACCGTTTTTCTTGCTAGGGCCGAGTCTGCAATCCTGCCAGGACGGCTTTCTCCATGACCTCGGCAGGGGGGTCAAGGCCCGTCCATATCGTAAATGAGATAGCGCCCTGAAAAACCAGCATCTTCACGCCGTTCGCTGTTCGGCAGCCTGCAGAATTCGCCGCCGCCAGAAGCCTGGTCTCCAAAGGGTTGTATATCGTATCGAAGACGAAAAGACCTTTATGCAGCCATTCACTGGGTATCGGCTGATCGTCAGTCTTCGGATACATCCCCACCGACGTGCAGTTGACCAGCAAGTCAGCGTTCAGGATTGCCTCTCGGGCATCATCGCTGTCCAGAGCAATCGGCCTTACTGCAAGAGTCTCGGCCAGCTCCAGAGCCCGGCTGAACGTCCGGTTTGCCACTGCCACCTCGGCGCCATGAAGCGTAAGGGCGGCAGCCGCTGCTCTTGCCGAACCGCCGGCGCCGAGGATCACCGACTTCGAGCCGCTCGGAGACTTGCCGGACGCTTCGAGCGCCCTGATGAACCCCTCGCCGTCGGTACTGTACCCGCGAAGCTTGCCGTCAACAAGATGGATCGTATTCACCGATTGTATCTGCAGGGCTTCATCGCTCACCCAATCCAGGAACGGGATCACCCGCTCCTTATGGGGAATGGTGACATTCACGCCTACCATGTTAAGCGCCCGGATGCCGGTGACGGCGGCTTTCAGGTTGTCAGGGTGCACGTCAAACGGGACGTAGACGAAATCGAGCCCCATCTGTGCAAAAGCAGCATTATGCATGGCGGGCGATTGACTGTGACCTACTGGGCAACCGAACACCCCGGTCACGCGAGTTATGCCGCTCACAGTCATGCTCACGTCACTGCTCCGATTTCTTTTGACCGTTAGGACTTGGCATTTGTTCCCCCTCGGACGTGGGAATCGGCGTCTGGTTGGCCATCATCCCACGCCGTTCCAGCATTCGCAGGATCACTCGTTCCGCAAGCCGGCTAACCTTCGTACCCACGAATTCCCTGCGATGGATCGGCCGCACGAGTATGGTGTAGGCCCCAAGACGATTACCACCTAGAATATCGGTAAAAATCTGGTCTCCTATTACGGCTGCCCTCGATGACTCGACGCCGAGGATATAGAGCGCCTCGCGAAATCCGGCCCTCCGAGGCTTGGCTCCTCGTCTGGCATACGAGATCCCGAGTTGCTCGGCCAGTGCCTGCATCCTCTTGGGAGTTCTGGAATTGGACACTATGCAGACCTTCATGCACTCGCGCGCCCGCCCTACCCACTCAGCCGTCTGCGGCGAGATGTCATAGCTTCGCCATGGGACGAGCGTGTTGTCCAGATCCAGAAGCAGCGCCTCGATCCGGCGGCTCTTCAGCTCCTCCAGATCAATCAAGGACAAGGCGTCCGCTCGCTGGTTCGGGCAAAGCAATTGTAAGAGCCTGCTCAATCAGTGGGCCCTCTGCGCGATTCTTTTTGCATGATCGTGCTCGGCCAGCGTGTGGCTGAATATATGGCTGCCATCCGGTTTCGCGACATAATAGAGATAGTCCACCTTCGCCGGATTGAGCGCCGCCTTGATGCAGTCCAGGCCGGGATTCGCTATCGCTCCGGGCGGCAATCCGGCATTTCGGTAAGTATTATACGGCGAATCTACGTCCAGGTCACTGTATAGCACCCTGGTCTTGTGCCGTCCCAGGGCATATAGCACGGTTGCATCCACCTCCAGGCGCATGCCCCTGTTGAGCCGGTTTCTCAATACCGCGGAAACGAGCGGCCTGTCCTTCGGGACCCTCGCCTCGCGCTCGATCATGGAAGCAAGGATGACGACCTCGTCCAGCGGCATATTCGTCTGGCTGGATGATATGTAGCCCATAGCTTTCTTGTTGAAGCAGGCGAGCATCTGGCCGATGACGGTCTCCTCGTTCGAGCCCAACGGGATCAGATAGGTGTCGGGGAACAGATAGCCTTCCAGGTTATCTCGATGTGGGAAGCCGACATTGAAGTACCGGCCGTTCGATGCCAGGTACAGGAAGCGATCCTCGTTCACCAATCCCTTTGCTGCAAGGCGCTCGGCGATCTGGCGGACGGTGAATCCCTCGGGAATAGTGATCCACCTGGCGCAGACCTCGCCCTTGACGATGGTGTCCATAATCTTACCAGGGGGCATCGAGGGGCTAAGGCGATATGCGCCCGGTTTGAGCTCAGAGCTCTTGCCGGTGATTCGCGCGAGGAGATCGAATCCGACCGCGCTCTTGATAATCTTGTGCTCGGCCAGGATGCGTCCGATCCTGCCGGCGGATGCGCCTTTCGGGATATCAACGATCTGGAAGCCCTTGCCGCCGAGAGGCAAGACCATGCTCCTGGCGGTCCACCAGGCCGCAAGGACGAGCAAGGCCAATACCGTCAATAGGAGAAGCTTCTTATTGCTCACCAGCTTTTCCTCGGCTTTCCATGTATGACCTCAGCATGACGGCGGCTGCCAGCTTGTCAATCACTTTCTTGCGCTTCATGCGGGATTGGTCCGAGGCGATGAGGATGCGCTCGACCTCCGATGTGGTGAGTCTCTCATCCCACGTGACAATCTGCACCCTGAGCCTTCGCCGGAGCTCCTCCACGAACGCCTCTACCTTCTGAGCCTGTATCCCGGTCGTGCCGTCGAGCATGAACGGCATGCCGACGACGATGCACTCCACCCCATTCTCCTCGACCAGCCGCCGAATCTCGCCGATCTCTCGCTTCAGGCTGCCGGTCCGCGAGATCACGGTCAGGGGAATGGCGGTAATCCCGAGTTCATCGCTCATCGCGACGCCGACGGTCTTGTCTCCCACGTCCAGCCCCATGACCCTCATTTCGCCTCCTGAACGCGCAGATACAGGATGCTTACCATGTAGCCTGCGATCATCAATCCGGCAGGGACGATACCTGAGTCATTGAATAGAAATGCCACGATCATCCCGCCGATGATCGCCGGAAAGCCAACCGATTCCACCAAACCCCTCTTTACGGTTTCTGATTTCATTCTGCGGCCGTAAAGCACGAAGAACGGTATGCTCGCAAGGATAGTGTATTGCACTTGCGGCGTCTTGAGTATCGCCAGGTGCATGAGCAGTTTCCCGCCGATGAAATACCCAAGCCACTGCCATCCATATATGCGGGCCAGGGCCATCGAACGCCCGAAGTGAGATGCCCTTGACCCAATATCCAGAGAGAAGAGTACGCCGATGCCCAGCAGGCCCAGGAGGATCAATGCGAGCGCATGGCGGGTTCGAAATCTCACGCCGGACAGGACGATCCAGGCGATGCCGAACGTACCCACGGCGGTCAGGAATCCGCCGGCATTCGCTCCGAAACCGGGATATCCTATGACCAGGGTTACGCCCGCAAACCAGATCAGGACCGGGATGGTCATCCGTTTGGACTTCCACATAAGCAAGGGGAAAAGCAGGGCCGAGGCCACCAGCAGACCCATGTACTCATTGCCCAGGCCGTAATATCGAATACCGCAGATTTGATTGCATGTGACAATTGACCATTGGAGCAGGCGCGAGCCGGTGAGGATATCCCCCAGTATGAGCAAGGAGGTCATACCATGAAGGATGGGGAGAGGCGATAATCTCAATGGCCGTGAGATGGCCCAGGACAGGGCCATCACCAGTCCAGCGGTGACCACTAATGCAATAAGATAAATACCGATCCCGATGATCTTCAGGCCATCCGCGATCAGCAACGAAGCCGGGAGGGACAGGAGGAACAGGAATATGGGTCTGAGGATCCTCTCCCCTCGCCCGCGGGTGACCTCCGCTATCGTCGCCGCAAGGATTGCCAGGGCGCCGATTGCCGCCAGCGTGGGTATGCGAATCTTATATTCCTGCGTGACGACTTGTTCCATTCGGCGGAGACGCCCGATGGGATTGGGTGAGGCGATCACCTCAGCCGGCCTCCCGATGACGAAGCTGGGGACGGACAGGCTAGCGTGCGAGAGGATGGTCGGAGCGACGTCCATGTTGGTGATCAGGCCGTCGGTTCGGGTGGTCCCCGATGTGAGCAGGCCCTTCTTCCCATGAGGCTGGAAAAGGATGATTGGCGTGAGATCAGGCTTGAAGCCCTTGTCAGCTTGAACGGGGCATGGCGAGCAGACGATCATTGTCGCCCCCGTCTGACGGATACGAGCGATCAGATCGTCCAGGTTGCGCAAACATCGTGTTTTCTCAAGATCATAGGCACGCTTAGACAGGAGCTCGCGCATGTCTTCGAGCTTGTTGAAATCGGTCGGTTCGATCACTGTGAGACCGGCACTCGAAGCCGTTGAATCAACCAGGCCATTCCGGTCCATTGCGACGAAGGCAGCCATATTCGGGTTTGCGGCAATGACCGCCGTCGTCAGGTGAGCCTCATGGAAGGAATCCCCAAGCAGGCCGATCGCATCAGCCCTGAACGGCGGCTTCTGATTGGCTCTGAGTATCCGTGCGAATCCCAGGCATACGACCGACCCCTTGGGGGCAGTCTTGCCGGTCTGAGCATGATAGACCTCGCCCGCCGGGATTCCTCCAACCAACTCGTCGGTCTTGTAGCATTCCGCCGTCCCAGTGACTCGTCCGGCTTGGACACCGGTTGCCAGGGTCAGATACCAGACGTCAGGAGACTTCACTCGATAGCCGGTGTTCATGAGGCCGACTGCACCATCTTCGATGAGGGAACGGGTTTTGGGGCCGGCGGAGACCAGATCATCGAGGGAAAGGTAGTTCGCTAGTATGACGACAATAGGCTGACCAGCCGAAGCTGACGCAGTGATCACGAGCAACATGAGGATCACGATGCCGGCTGCTGACCGCTGGCTGCTGACGGCTGCCTTCACTTCCCGGCCTGCTGCTCGACCAGCTCCCCGGCCTTCGCCAGAGCCTCGTCGAGCTTTCCGATGTCCCTGCCGCCGGCCTGGGCAAAATCAGGCCGACCTCCGCCTCCACCTCCGGCGACCTTGGCAACTTCGCGAACGAGATTGCCCGCATGGAACCCTCGCTGCACCAGGTCGGGGGTCACCTTGCTGACGAAAATAACCTTGCCATCGGATGGGGCGGCCAAAAGGATTACCGCCGACTTTAGCTTTCCCGCGAGCGTATCCGCCAGCGAGCTCATGGTCTCGACGTCGGCCTCGACCCGACTTGCGACGAGGCGGACGCCGTTGTGCTCCACGGCTTTCGACGCGAGCTCATCAGCCTGGCCGACCGCCGTCTTGCGCTTCAGGTCCTCGATCTGCTTTTCGAGGGCACGGATATTCTCCGCCAGCCGGGAAACCGTCTCGGGAACATCGGCTGGACTGACCTTCAGGGCGTCCGCAGTCTGATTGAGGAGACTCTCGTGTTCCCTGAAATAATCGAAAGCGCCTGCGCCGGTCACGGCCTCGATCCTTCGGAGGCCCGCGCCGATGCTGCCTTCGCTGACAATCTTGAATGAGCCGATCTGGGACGTGCGGCCGACATGCGTCCCGCCGCAAAGCTCCATGCTATAGCCGCCGACCTTCACTACGCGCACCATGCCGCTGTACTTTTCGGTGAACAAGGCCATCGCGCCATCTGCCTTCGCCTGCTCGAGGGTCTTTTCGGTGACGGAGACTTCATCGTCGCGAAGGATCTCTTCATTTACGATCTTCTCGATCTCCTGAATCTCCCCCGGAGTAACTTGCTGGATATGAGTGAAGTCGAATCGGAGTCTCGCAGGCTCGACCAGCGATCCCGACTGGACTACGTGCTCGCCGAGCATCATCCTCAGCGCCTTGTGAAGCAGGTGAGTGGCCGTATGATTGCGCATAGTGCTCATCCGGGGTTCAGAATCAACGGCTGCCGTCACTTCATCGCCGACCGTGAGCACGCCCTTCTTGACCTCGCCCGAGTGAACGATCAGACTCCCGACCCTCGCCACACAGTCAATTGCGGCCTCGGTCTCGTCACGAGTAATCGAGCCCGTATCGGCGACCTGTCCGCCCGATTCGGGGTAGAACGGTGTGACGTTCAGGACGATATCAATCTTTTCGCCCGCCGCAGCCGAGTTTGCAAGCTCGCCCTCCTTGAGCAAGCCAACCACTTTCGCTTTCGAGGTAAATGCTTCATAGCCCACGAACTCGGTCGCCGGCTCGACCTTCTCGATCTCCGCGAGCGCTCCCAGGCTTCCAGCGAAGAGGTCGGTGGAGATGTCGCTGCCCTCGCGAGCCTTACGACGCTGCCCCTCCATCGCCTCCTCGAAGCCCTGGAGGTCCACTGTGAGTCCTCGCTCGCCGGCAATCTCCTGGGTCAATTCGAGAGGGAAGCCGTAGGTATCATAGAGGACGAACGCCTCCATCCCTGGAATCTCGGTCGCGGTCAGCCGGGCGATGGACTCCTCCAGCTTCTGCAGGCCGATGTCCAGCGTGCGGCGGAACTTCTCTTCTTCCGTGCGGATGGTTCGCGAGATGTGATCCTCGCGCTCCCTGACTTCGGGGTACGGCCCTTCCATGATGCCGATGACGACGGGCGTGAGTTGGTCGAGGAATAACTCTTCCAGCCCCAGGGACTTGCCCTTGAGGACAGCTCGGCGGATGATGCGGCGGAGGACATATCCCCTGCCCACGTTCGAGGGCATGACTCCATCAGAGATGGCGAAGACCATCGCCCGAATGTGATCGGCGATCACCCGGAGTGCAATATCGGTGTCCCTGTCCTTCCCATACTGGACGCCCGCAAGAGAAGCGGCCCTGGCGATGATGGGCATGAACAGGTCGGTCTCGAAGTTGGTCGGCGTGCCCTGGAGGACGGCGATCATCCGCTCGAGGCCCATGCCGGTATCTATGTTCTTTTTCGGCAGAGGAGTGAGCGTGCCGCCCTCTTCGCGGTTGAACTGCATGAAGACCAGGTTCCAGATTTCGATGAACCGGCCACAGTCGCAGTCGGGGCCGCACTCGGGAGTCCGGCAGCCCTTGTCCTCGCCGTAGTCGTAGAAGATTTCGGAATCAGGGCCGCATGGGCCGTTCGGGCCTTCGCTGGGAGCATTCGACGGCCAGTAATTCGACTTCTCCCCCAGCCGAACGATGCGCTCGATGGGGATGCCGATCTTCTTATGCCAGATCTCGGCGGCCTCCTCGTCTTTCTCGTATACCGTGATCCAGAGGCGATCCGGTGGGAGCTTGAGCCTGTCGGTCAGAAACTCCCACGCCCAGGTGATGGCCTCATCCTTGAAATAGTCACCGAACGAGAAGTTGCCCAGCATTTCGAAAAACGTATGATGAATGGCAGTCGTGCCGACGATCTCGAGGTCGCCGGTCCGAAGGCACTTCTGGGAGGTCGCCATCCGAGTCCCCGGAGGCACGCGCTCGCCGATGAAGAACGGCTTGAACTGTACCATGCCGGCGCTGGTGAAGAGCAGCGTAGGATCGTCGGGCACCAGTGAATCGCTCGGGGCGATCAGATGCCCTTTCTCCTCGAAGAACTTGAGGTACAGTTGTCTAAGCTCACTACTCTGCATATCTCGCGCTCTCCATGAACTTACTCGTATCCGCAAGGCTCTTGACGCCGGTTGTGGCCCCGAGGGCCGTGACGCACGAAGCCCCCACCGCATTCGCGAACCGGCCGGTGTTTTCAAGGTCCCAGCCCTTGATGATGCCGGTCAGAAATCCTGCCGCGAAGCAGTCGCCCGCGCCGAGCGCATCTATCGCCTCGACATCAAACCTGGGAATCCGAAACTCCGCATCCGCCGATTTGATATAGCAGCCGTCTACGCCCATCTTGAGCGCGACGACCTTGACGCCGTTGTCCATAAGCACCTTGGCAACGTCAGCGGGATCATGCTTGCCGGTGACCATCCGAGCTTCCTCGATGCTGGGAACGGCATAATCTATGTATGGCAGGCACGGTTTAAGGACGCTCATCCATCGGCCCTTCGAGTCCCAGGCCGTGTCGAGAGTCGTGATAATCCCCATCTCCAGTGCCTTCTTCAGGACTCGGGCGGTCGGCTCGCCGTCAATCGCCGGCATGAGAAACGATCCCGCCACATGGAGGATCTTGGTGTCCACGAGCTGTTTGAAATCCACATCGTCTTCGGTGAGGGCCGCGTTCGCCCCCAGATAATGGATGAAGCTTCGCTCGCCGTCCGAGTGCACCATGACCATCGTCCCTGAAGTACCCACATGACGGTCGCGCACAACGTTAGCGGTGCTGATGCCGTATTTCAGGAGGACGCCGATCATGAAGTCCCCCAGGCCGTCCACACCGACTTTTCCTATAATACCCGTGCTGATGCCGATCTTCGCCAGGGCGACCGACGTATTGGCTGCGCATCCGCCGCTGTGAAGCTCGAGCTGGTCAACCAGGGTAAGCTTCCCGCGGTCGGGATACTGATCCACCGGCTTGCCGACGAGATCGGCCACAAGGATGCCGAGACAGGTTACATCAGGCATGGGTATGTCCTTTCACTCAGCGTCGTCCTCGGGCTTGTATTCCTTTTCCGGCTCGAGGATTTCGTACTTCACGAAGACCGCTCGCAGCGCCCTTGTTTCGAGTATGCCGAGCATGCCCATGTACAAGAGCGGCAGCCCCAGGAGCGTCGCTGCGCTGAAGCAAGTAAGCAGAATTATAGCAAGAAACACTCCCGCAGTAAAGCCGGGGTTGTCGAGAGTGAGGAGGAATCCCCGCTTGATGGTCCTGAACGTTCCCGGCCGCTGCTCGATCAGAATGGGGAAGTGGTAGACGGCGCTCATCATCCACAGTATGAGCACGTAGGTCGTCAGTACGCCCAGGATCCTGATGACTATCCCCCCGTGCGTGAGGTAAAACCAGGCGTTCACGACTATCACGAGCGTGAGGAGGAGTTGCACGAGGCCGAGCATCCAGCTTGCCGTGAGGAACTCCTTGAAGCCCCGAATCAGATCGAGGAGCGAAGGCTCATCGCGCGTCACCATGCTCTTTGCCAGATTGAGAACTGCGGCCGTGAGAGGCGAGATGACGAGCACATAGTGTGCGGCAAGCAGCACGATCACCAATACGGGACGGCTCCTCAAGCCGACGATCAGCCCGATTCCGCTGAGGGTTATTCCGAACCAGATGAAGCTGGACATGAGCACGAGGCCGAGGTACTCATACGAATCCCCGAGCCACTTTTTGAGAACCTTGGGCAATGGAGGCATGCGGCTACTCCGGCGTCAGCAGGACTTTGATCGCTTCCCCGCCCTGCGCCGTTTCGAGAGCTTTCACCGCATCGTCGAGCGGGAATCGGTGGGTGATGATGGGCATGACATCAATCTGCTTCGAGGCCAGAAGCTCGATCGCCCGCGAGTGGGTGAACGGGTTCACGAACGATCCGCGGACCGTCAACTCCTTGTAGTAGATGTCATACGGGGATATCTGCGCCTGCTTGTCCGGGCTCACAACCCCGAACTGGAGGACGGTCCCCCCTCGGCGCGCAAGCTTGATTGCCAATTCGGCGGTCTCCAATCGTCCCGCGCTCTCGATGACGACGTCCGCCCCGACTTTGGTCAACTCGGAGACTTCGCGGGCGATGTCCTGTGGGCCCACTTGTACGTCGGCGCCGAACTGGGCTGCCAGATGGCGCTTGCGCTCATCCGGCTCGCTGACGATGATATGCCTCGCGCCGGCGATCTTCGCCAGTTGGATGAGCAGAAGGCCGATCGAGCCTCCGCCGAGAACAACGACATTGCTCCCCGGAGTGACGTTCGCGCGGTCAATCCCATGGATGCAGCAGGCGAGCGGCTCAGCCATCGCGGCCTCATCGAGGCTCAGGCTCTCCGGCACTTTGTACGCCTGAACAGCCGGCATTCGGCAATACTCGGCAAACCCGCCGTCGAAGTTCACGCCGACCGCAGTGAGATTCTCGCAAAGATGGTCCTCCCCCCGCCGGCAGAAAAAGCAGGTATGATCCACGATATTCGGATCAACGGTCACTCGGTCGCCCGCCTGGACATTGGTGACCTTGCTGCCGACCGCCGTCACCGTACCGGAGAGTTCGTGCCCCGGGACGACCGGGAACTTCACCGTATGCTCGCCATGGAAGATATGAATGTCCGTGCCGCAGATTCCGCACGCATGGACCTTCACCAGAGCGTCGTGTTCGCCGACCTCCGGGATAGGGCGATCCTCGATGATCAGGCGATCAGCCTCCTGGAAGACGACTGCCTTCAACGGCTTCCTCCGCCGCTGCCCGGCATGATGTCCAGGCCCCTCAAGCGTTGGGTGAGCTCGGCATTGGTCTCCTGGACCAACCCCAGGGCAAGTATGAGCTGATTCTTATCCATCATGGATTTTGCGCTCTTGAGCCTGGTAACATAGTCGCCGGCATCCATCCTCTTCTGCTCGGCCCTGTCAATGGTCTTCTGCAACTCCTGGATTGCCTCAGCCACGACCTCGACCGGGAGGAACTCCTGGGGTGTCAGGCCTTGCACGAGGAGAGGCTCTTCGCCGACGGCTATCTCCACCCGGCCCTTCTTGGGATTAATATCGGTTCGAACACCGGATATATCGGTGACTGCGGTGGGCAACTGGGAGACGATGTGGATTACCTGCGGACCTTTCAGCGACCAGATGTATATATCGTGGTTCCCTCCGGGGATATCTACCACATATCCGGCGAATCCCTGACCTGCATACAGATTGTTCGCGGTCATCACCGAAGGAAGCCACCACGAACCGTTGGAAAGCCGCCTCATGCTGGCGTTGGCCACCCCCTGCGGGTAGTAGATCGCCTGAGGCCGATAGCCGGCGTAGTGGGCATCATCCGCGGCGAGCGATGAGTACTCGGCCAGCCAGGTGATCAGGTTCGCGCCGTTGATCCCATCCTCATCCTTTACGATGAATCCCTTGGCACCAAGGTCTCTGGGAAGATTGATGGCGCCGAACAGGTCCTCTCTCGAGGTGAAAGCGTTTCCGGAAGGCTTGAGTCTGGCTATGAGCCATGTATTCCGGGACGATTGATCGGCCATGGAGAACGCCTCTCCTGCGCTGATCCCGGCTTTGTCTCCGGGGCTTGCCAGGCCGTCGAACCCGATGGGGCCGATCGTCTGGAAGCAAGCCTGAAGTCCGGTTGCTGTGAAGACAACGGGAACGTCGGCTGCCGTGCGCTTCACGACATCAGCCATAGAATCCATGTAAGAGCGAAGGGAAGAGGCTCGAAACTCTTCCATATCCAGCCAGATAGCGGATTTGGTGGCATCAACCGGATAGTTCTGGCCGCTGCCGTCATTATGCGCAAGCGGCGCTCCCCTGCCCTTTCGCCACAATGGAATCAGCTTCGAAGCTTCATCGAAATTCGCTATGTCATGCTGAAGGACTCCCCAGGCGATCGTCAGGTCTCCGACCGAGTTGTACTTCCTGGAGAGCCAGGCGGCATACTCAAATCGAAAAGCGGACGAAACGGGCACCAGGCTCTCGGCCTGTCCGCGAATCCCCAAGTCCTCGGTGAATGGGTCCTTGAGAAATCGGAGGCCTTTGCCAAACTTGATCTGCTTGAGATACCAGACCAATCGGTCTCGATGGTTCTCGAAATCGGTCCACACGTCGAACAAACCGCCGTCGGCGGGGGTCACCGATTTCTGTGGGTACAGAAGCACCACATGCTCTCCCGGGGATCGAAGGGCGACGTGGATGGTCACCCGGCCGTCCGTGACAGCTTCCTGGCCGGTGCTTCTGACTTCGCCGGTTCGGGCGTCGCAGACGGCATAAAGAACCGAAGTAGCTCCTGGGAACGTGTAGCTGAAGTCGCCCGAGGCCTGAACTCCTGCGCTGCGATTGACGGTAGGCTCGATGAGGTAGCCGGGCAGAGGTGCATACTCAGGGTCATAAAGCTGTATGCCGTAGCGGAGGTCATTGGCCTCCAGGAGATCTATGATCTTCTGAAATGCCTCCGCCGGCACGGTTGAAATGGCCTTGCTCGGCCTGATGACGATGTCATTCGCCCCCGCAAGCTTGAAGGAAAGGATATCCTCCGTGTCGGCAGTCAGGTTGGCGTCCGTCTGCTCCCCCAGGTATCGAGGCTGAAACTGGAGTGCGAACGGTATATACGGCTTGCCTTCCCAGTTCAGGACGTGCGCGTGGTCAATCGTCCAGGGATGGACTCCGCCATCGCGATCCTTGAACGTTCCGGCGAAAGAGACAGCCGGCGCCAGGAGGGCTATGAAAACGAATAAAGCCTGTTTTCTCATGTGCTACATTCTTTCCGGCGCGCTGATGCCAAGCAGGCTGAGGGTGTTCGCCAGGACGGTCCTTGTGGAATCCACGAGCACCAGCCTGGCCCCTGTAAGGGCCTTTTCCTCGCTCACAACCCGGCATTCCGTATAGAACTTGTGAAAGACCGCGGCCAAGTCTTGCGCGTACCTTGTCAACCTGTGCGGCTCGTAAGATGCCCCCGCCTCGGCAATCAAGTCAGGCAGCTCCGCCAGCTTCTTGATCAAATCAATCTCAGCATCATGGTTCAGCAACGAGAGATCGGCATCGCCTGCGGAGGGAACGCTTATGCCCGACTCCTTTGCCACCCTCAGAATGCTGCAAATCCGGGCGTGCGCATACTGGACGTAGTAAACCGGATTCTCGGCAGACTGCTGCTTGGCGAGCTCCAGATCGAAGTCCAGGGTCGTGTCCGAGCTGCGCATCAGGAAAAAGAACCTGGCCGCATCCCGACCGACTTCGTCCACAAGCTCGGACAATAGCACGACGTCGCCAGTCCTTTTCGCCATCATGACGATCTCGCCGCCGGAGAGCAATCTGACGGCCTGGTAGATGATGATGTCCAGCTTGCCGGGGTCGCAGCCCAGCGCCGCCACGGCCGCCTTTGTCCGAGCAACATACCCGTGATGGTCCGGCCCCCAGACATCTATGACTTTCTCAAACCCACGCTGAAACTTGTCAAGGTGATATGCCGCATCCGATGCTATATACGTAGGTTGGCCGTTACTCCTCACCAACGGGCGGTCTTTATCGTCCCCAAAGGCGGTTGACTTGAGCCATAATGCGCCGCCTTCCTCGTGTGCGTATCCCCGCTCCTTAAGAAGCTCGATGGCCTTCCCGACCTTGCTTGTTTCATGAAGCGCGGCCTCGGAGAACCAGACGTCGAACTTGATGCCGAACTTCTCCAGGTCGGATCTCTGGAGCTTCAGCATCTGTTCTTCCGCAAGCTTGGTGAACAGGGGGACACGCTCGCTCTCCGGCATGGAGAGGAACTTGTCGCCGTATTCCTTGACGATATCTCTGGCAATGTCAATCACGTACTCGCCGTGATAGCCGTCCTCCGGCACCGGAACGTCATGCCCGAGCACCTGCATGTATCTGGCAGCAACCGACTTGCCGAAGTTCTGCATCTGAGTGCTGGTCGGCGCATCGTTGATATACGACTCGCGGGTGACGTCATAGTTGAGCGCCTGGAGAATGCTCGCCAGAACATCGCCGATGGTCCCGCCCCGACCATGAGCGACCGTGATCGGCCCGTTCGGGTTGGCGCTGACGAACTCCACCTGGACCTTTGTGCCTTTGCCGACGTCCGAAGTCCCGAACTTCTCCCCCTGGGAGCCTATCTGGCGCAGGATGTCATAAAGCCAGTCCGGTTTCAGGGTAAAGTTGATGAACCCCGCCCCGGCGACCTCCGCCTTCTCGATCAGGCCGTCGCCGGTCTTGAGCTTCGCCACTATCTTCTCAGCCACCTCCCGGGGGGCCTTGTGGACCTCCGAGGCGAGGACCATCGCCAGGTTGGTCGTGAAGTCCCCGAATGCCTTGATCTTCGGCGGCTCGAGGGCTATCTCGGGAAGCTGCTCGAAACTGAGTTCCCCCGAATCCCGCGCTTCTATGAGCGCCCGCTCGATGCTCTTTGCCAGCTTGTCTCTTATCATGCCCACGTACCCCGCCGGATCAGTAAACAGTGATCAGTGATGCGGGACTACTCCTCCTTGCAGTCTGCGTTCAACTCGTCAATGATCGCCTGCGCGTCAGTCTCGTGCATCAGCGCGCCTTCTTCTATGGTCTCAGCCGATGCCGCCATGCAGGCACAGCAAGCCATCCCATGCCTCTTGAAAATCTCCGGCGCATTCGGGCATAGCCTCATTGCCTCGTCGATGCTCGTATCTTTGGTAATCATCTTGACCCCCTAGAAAAGCCCGGACCATCCCGGGAATAACATCTCCTGCAGCGCCAACACGCCTGCCGCGCCGATCATGACCTGGGGCATTCCGGTATTCCAAATCCTTTGCCAGCCTGTGACCCGGTAGCCGGCATCGTTCTTATACTGCTCCAGCAGGCTCTGCCCGGCCTTGATCCCGCTCTCGAGCTGCTTCGCACTCGCCGGCTTTGTGGTCACATAATACTGGAAGAAGCCCCCGATTACCCTCCAGGCGAAGACCAGGCCGAATACCGCAATCAGTATTGCCACTTCGGTGGAGAAAAGGCTCGCTACCATGAGAAAGACGATGATTCCGGCGACTATGTTCGTCCCGCACCTCGGATGGACTCTGGGCATGGTCGCGACAGTTGCCGGCTTGAGAGGCTCACCGTTCTCGATCGCATGGACTACCTGGTGCTCTGCGGCGTGGTATCCCGAAAGGGGCAGCACTCTCATGAGGAGCAGGAATATCGGCAATGCCGCACCCACCATTATCACCCGCACGGTATCCATCCAGTTCGGCACGCCGATCGAGGGCGAGTTCAACAGCGCCACCAATGACCATGGGCCGAGTACACTGGTCTTGTCAACGAGCCATGCCGCTCCGAAGATCAGTCCCGTTGCGGCATATCTCATGAGCATCAGAGCAACTCCGGCAAGCACCAGACCGAGGTCGCCTGCGCCGGCCCTCAAGTGACCCGTAGTCAGATAAACGCCCAATGGAGTTGCCATTCCTGCGACCACCGGCGGCCTTATGGTGTAGCACAACGCGCTCGCAACGTCCGTCCGAGTGACGATTCCGATATACCGGCCGTGTTCGTCCAAGACCGCCATCATAGGCAGATTCCGGTCGTTCATTATCTCCGCCGCATGGCCGATGGACATAAACCTGTTCAGGCTCACGACTTCCCTGGACATGATCGAGCCGACCTGTTTCCCGGCGACTTCATGCGGGTCACCCGAACTCAGGGCCTTCAGCACCAGATCGTCGGTTATCTCCCCCACCACGTATCCCGGCCCGCCCCGATCCGTCGGGGAGCTGATGATCGGCAGCCTGGAAATCCCCGAGACGCGCAAGGCCTCCGCAGCCCTTCCGATGGAATCCTCGGGGCTGAGGGTCCTCGCGGTCTTAACCAGGTTCATGATTGATGCATCGCGCATGGCTTGCAATACCATCCGGCTTGTGCTATTATTGTCAGGTTTTTGCTTCTCCCGTACACGAGACCAGGAGGTTCGACATAATGGCAAGAGTATGTGATATATGCGGAAAAGGCCCTCAGTTCGGCCAGAATATCCGCCACCAGCATTCCGGGTCGTGGGCTCTTCGCGCACCTAAGACCAAGCGAAGATGGCTGCCCAACTTGCAGACCGTCCGAGTAGCCAATAATGATGCTACCAAGAGACTCAGGGTCTGCGCCAAGTGCCTGAAGGCCGGCAAAGTCGTTCGAGCCGCCTAGGCACAAACCATTTCGGAAAAGCTTGAACACGAATGGCACAACCGACAAACGGTCGTGCCATTTGTTTTGCCAACGGCTCATTATACTATTGCATCCGGGTTTTGGCAACCCAATCGGGCACTGCCTCGAGCGACTCCAGAACGGACATTCCCCGATCCGCAAGGCTATTCAGCAGGCGGACTACCTCCCCGCCGGTGAAGTCCCGCTCCTTGAATGAGGCCCTGTCTCCCACGACCGCAACCGGCTTGCCGAGATCGAGCGCGTGAGCCGCACCGTGAAGGTTCGCCAGGTTGCCCGCACCAAACGGCAGATCGGCCATCAGGACGGCATCCGCGTCGGCGATGAACCGGAGATTCGCCTGATTCGCCTCTTCTGAGACCGGTGAGAAAGGAGCGTCTTCCACATACTCGATCCCCAGCGACTCGGCCGCTTCCTGGTCGGTGTCGCCGATATTGATGACCCCTGCCGTGACGTCGCAGCCTGCCTCGAGGAGTCGCAAGAACACCGGGCCGCCGCTTCCTCCTCCGCAAATCACGTGGACCTTGAAGCCCGACGCCTTCGAGCCGTTCTCTCGAAACTTCGAGGCAACGGCCCGGCTGCCAAGTGACAGCACATACGGCCTCCCGGAGGTCGGATGCTTCCTCACCCACACCGAAGTCCCGTACACCTGCTGGACGTTCTCCCTGGTGATGACTTCCTCTGGGCTCCCGGCCGCGAACACCGATCCCTCGCTGAGCATGATCAGCCGGTCGCAGAACTCAGCCGCAAGATTGAGGTCATGCAGGACGACGACGACCGTCTTCCCATTCTCGGCGTTCTCACGTCTGGCGAGATCGAGGATCTCTACCTGATAGTTTATGTCCAGGTGGGCGGTCGGCTCGTCGAGGAAGAGGATGTCGGTCTGTTGGGCGAGTGCCCGGGCGATCATCGCCCGCTGACGCTCGCCGCCGCTCAAGGTCCCTATTGACCGGTCGGCAAGATGGAGGAGGTTGGTCCTTCTGAGCGCATCCACGGCGATCTCGGCGTCACGGCCCTTCTCGATCTCAAAGCGCCTCAGATGGGGCGACCGGCCCATCAGCACGATCTCCTGAACGGTAAAGTCGAAGGCGATGGGGTTATCTTGTGGAACTATCGCAAGCCGCCGGGCAAGCTGCCTGCCGTGGACGCGGGCGACGTCCGAGCCGTCCAACCGCACCGATCCCGAAAGAGGCGTGAGGACGCCGGCCATCGTCCGCAAGAGGGTTGATTTCCCGGAGCCGTTCGGCCCGATGACGCCCAGAAACTCGCCCGCCCGGATCTCGAATGAGATTCCGTTCAAGATGCGCGCGGAGTTCAATGATACGTTTACTCGATCAAGCTCAAACAGTGCCGGCATTCGATTCCATTGCCATGAAGCGATCTCTGCTGGCCGTCATGTATATCTCCCCAGGGTAAGTGCCTTGTGCGCCGGAATCGTGGACCCTCACAAAGCCGCACTTCTCATAACATCTGATGGCCCTGCCGTTAAAACCGTAGACCCTCAAGTTGACCTTCTGCAATCTCAGATCGGCGAAGGCGGAGGTGAGAAGGCTCTTGACCGCATCGGTACCATAGCCCCTGCCCCAGTATGCTTTGTCCCCGATCAGGATGGTCAGCTTCGCCGTGCCCATATTCCGGTCAATGTCATGAAGGTCCACGTCTCCGATATGCTTGCCGTATTTCGTCTCAATCGCCCACACGGATGCAGACGAGTCGGCTTCCAGGCTCCTGCCCCATCGCTCGGCATCTTCCTGACCGTAGGCTCGTTCGGGCAGCGAGCCGGTGAACAATCGCGCGCATTCGGAGTCGCTCAACCACTCTACACGGCGCGTAAGGTCGTCGGTCTTCAGCGGCCTCAGATTTACCTTGCTCCCGAAGATATCAGGTCCGACCATGCGGTTTCCCCTCCGTCGCAATGAAATGCCTGGTTTATTATTTCGCGAGGAGGATTCGATGAAACCCATTGTACGTTTCAGGCTGATTACATACTACTATACTTCCGCCTGGCCTGCAACCTGGTTCGTGTTTCCGGAGCGGCGATTGGCGAACCAATTTGACGATGCTCCGAAACCGGTCATGATCGCCGCGCCGAAGCCCAACAGCTCAAGGATGAAAGCTACTATCCCGCCGACAAATGGAATCAGATGGATGAAGGCGATTATCAGCGTCCCGACAACCACCGCCAGCACAGTGGACGGGATCGGATGATTCACGCCGACTCCGACCTTCCTTCCCACTGCCAGGCCGACCCCTGCTCTTCCGACCAGCTTGGCCGCAAGAATGACGAGGATTTCTATCGGGACAAGAGGGATTCCGATGCAAGTGACTATCAGCAGAAGCGTGGCCGGCAGGATCAGGAGCACGGCGATGAGTCCGTACAAGGCAGATGCGCCCGGCTGCTCGATGATCGTCGAACCGATCGTCTCGATGCGGTTGGGGAATAGCGCCGCTATGATCGCCGAGACGAGCGCATAGAACAAAGATGCTACAAAGGCAAACAGAATGAAGAAGATCGAGAATGGATTGATAAAAGGCCACAGGTACGGTACGCCGTTGTGATTGGTCCACGGCGAAACGAAGGGCAGACGTCCCAGGCTTGGGCCCAAACCGGTGACCTGGCCTCCTACGATTGCACCCGGCTGCCGGTTGACTTTGCCCCCAATCGCGACGACGTCTCCATCTACACGGCTTCCCGGAAACAGGTTAACGCTCCCTCCCACCGCCACTGCATCGCCCTGCACATGACCCATCACGGTGACATTGCCCCAGACTGCGACCGCGTCATTGACGGTCTGATTCGTCTGGACCGTGACACTGCCGCCGACCTGTACGCTATCGTTTTGATTGGATCCGCGGGAAGTCTGCACCACCTGGTTACTCAGATTCACGGGACCTCTCGTGATTCCGCCGAGCCCTCGGAAATCCAACACACGGACCGCGATGGTGTTCGTTCCGCCAAACTTGATAGCATCGGCTGGAACTTGATAGGAACGTGGGATGCCGGAGACCTGGATAACCCGCTGGGTCGTACTCCCGATCATCTTCCCATTGAAGTACGTCCAATCGTTGTCATCAACCGGCCCCAGATTAAGAAAGACATCCTTGCCTTTCCAATCAGACGGAATCTCGACGGTTCGGCGATACCATGCATAGCCGGTGTATGGCTGCTTCAGGTCGTCGGACTGCACCCATTCCGGATTGACCCCAGCTATCCCCTGGCTTTCCCAAGTGCCTGGTACCTGGAGGGCCCGCCAGGAAGATGCAGCGAACTCCGGCGACTGCCAGCCCTTATCCAGGCCGGTGTTATTCATGTCAACCTGGAATTTCCAGGGACCGCTCAGGTCAATCTGGTCAGCCGACAGACCTCCTGCAAGCAGAATGATTGAGAGAACGAATAACGCCTTTTTCATCGAAACCTCCATTTCAGCCCAGGACTATGAACAAGCCGGGAGTTCTTTTCCCTTTCAGCCAGATTGCCAGAATTATTGCCAGCAGTATTGAATCGAGAAGTATCGACCCCAGGGCATAAGAAGTGACTCCACTGGCCGTGATTCCCTGATATTCGAACACACGCAATAGCGCGCCGAAGAGAGCTGTGCAGGTGGAAAACCCGTAACTCAGCATGGACATGAATCCTCTTGTGAGATCGAAAGCCCTGATTGCCGCGACTTGAGTCCATCCGGGAGTAAGCATGTGGTAGATCTGCAGACCGATCACAACAACAGCCGGCAGACCCGCCGCCCAGCAGGCGCCGATCCATGCCAGCGCACGGCCCGGCATCCACCGTTTGCGAACCTGTGAGGCCGGATGATGCTCCGGCAGCCGAGACATGATAGCTGGCGCAAGGTCAATCTCCGGAAGCTCCTGCGCTGAGATGATGCTCAGAGCGCAGTCCATGGACGACTGCCATTCCATGCAGGAAGCACACTCGCTCACATGGGCATGCGCCTGGTCTGCCTGTGGATGCTGCTCCCCGTCCATGAGCAGGTTGATGATTTCTCTAGCCCCTTTGCAGTTCATCTGAGCACTCCTTCCAGCTTCCGCCTGAGCATCTCGCGGGCAACGTGAAGATCGGATTTGACCGTACCTTCGGGCCGGCGGAGATCGCTGCTTATCTCCTTGATGCTCTTGCTGTCGAAATGAAACATAATGAGCGCCGTCTGGTACTTCTCCGGCAGCTTAAGGACTGCCTCCCATAATCGCTGCTGTTCATCACTGCGAATCGCCGATTTCTCCGGATTCGAAGGCACATCGCACGCTTCTACCTCGACATCGTCCAGTGAGTCCGTGGGACGCTTGCCCCTGCACCTGTCCACGCACGCATTGTGGGCAATCCGCATGATCCAGGTTAGGAACTGAGCCTCCTGTCGAAAACTTGCCAGCGCATTGTATGCCTTCAGAAAGCTATCCTGGGCTGCATCCGATGCGTCGTCGGCATTGCCTATCATGCGGAGACAAAAGGCATAGACCTGGCGTTGGTATTTCCGCACAAGCAGGTCAAAGCCATTATTGTCTCCATGCAAGCATTGCCGTACCAGTTCGGCATCGGATGGTCCCACATCCAGCCCTTCTTCGACGCGTCGTCATTGAGATTACGAATGTGGAGTCGTGTCGGTTGAGTGAAATTTCTACGAAGTGAGGTCGGATACCTTGGCTTTGTCTCCATAAACTTCTAAGCTAGAGATGCCGAAACGTAGGGAAGGCTACTTCAAAGCGGAAAGAGAGTTGCTAGTGAATGAAGTCGCAATGCCAGCTTCTCGCAGTAATTCCATGGTCTTGTGCTGCCATGATTTGCCGGTAACAGCAAGTTCGGGCAAACTGAAGGGAAGAGAAGCTGGATGGTCCAACCGGATCATCGAAAGGTTATGCAGAACGTGATTACGATATGTCATCAAAACATTGCGCATTGTATCCCTTTTGAGGGCATCTAGTTGTTCAAATATCTCCGGCACACCTCCAAAACGCTGTATGAGGTCACTCGCTGTTTTCCGACCGATCCCTGGTATACCAATGAGATTATCAGTCTTGTCTCCCACGAGTGCTTTAAGGTCCGGGATGAAATGGGGCATCACCCCATACTTCGCTTGAACCTCCGCTGGCCCGTAAAAATTCAGAGGTAATTTAAGTGCATTGCCTCGCGGACGTCGGCCATGGTCTTCGCGCCTTCCTCGCACGCCCTGGCGGTCCCCGCGCGGAGGATGTCTTCGACCAGCTTGGGATTCGCCTCATACTTCGCCCGACGCTCGCGCATCGGTTCGAGGAGGGCATTGATCTCCGCGGAGAGCCGCTTCTTGCAGTCCACACAGCCGATGCCCGCCGTCTCGCATTCCTTGCGCAGTTCCTTGACGAAGCCGGGGTCGAAGGCCTTTTGATAGGCGAAGACGGTGCAGACATCGGGATGGCCGAGGTCGGCGCGCCGCATTCGGGCAGGGTCGGTGATCGCCATGCTGATCTTCTGAGCCACCTCCGCCGCCGAATCCGAGAGGTAGATGCAGTTGCCCAGGCTCTTACTCATCTTGGCGCTCCCGTCGGTGCCCATGAGCCGACCGACCGTGCCGACCTTGAAGTCCGGCTCCACCAGCACGGGCTTGTACATTTCGTTGAAGCGCCGAACCAGCTTTCGGCACAACTCCAGGTGAGGGACCTGATCCGCCCCGACCGGCACCATGTGCGCCTTGCAGAACGTAATATCCGCTGTCTGGCTGACCGGATAGCCCAGGAATCCATAGGTCATGTCCTGATAGCCGTACTGCTTGGCCTCGGTCTTGATGGTCGGGTTGTGGCGAAGTACGTTCACCGTGACGAGCATCGAGAAGATCACCGTCAATTCGGCGATCTGAGGCACCATAGACTGGATGAAAATCGTCACTTTCTCGGGGTCGAGTCCGACTGAGAGGTTGTCAATGGCGACCTGGCGGACGTCCTCCGGGAGCTTCTCCGGGTGCTCAAAGTTCGTGGTCAGGGCCTGGACGTCAGCGATGATGATGAATGTATCATACTCATCCTGGAGCTTGACCCTGTTCGCCAGCGAGCCCACATAGTGCCCGAGATGAAGCGCCCCGGTCGGCCGGTCGCCGGTAAGTATTCGTTTCTTCGCCATGATTCCCCCCGTGGTGCGTGAGTCCGTCGTCTAACTGTAAAGGGTGAACGCCTTCTGAGTCAAGATCGCGCGCAGGCCCATCACACCTCGACGACTTGGTGGTGGGCAGACGAATAGGCAACCAGCATCCGGGCCGGCTCGACGCTCGTGCATTTGGAATGGTGCTTCATGCCGATAGGGACTTGCGCGGACATCCCGGCCTTCAGAACGAATGGCTCAGCACCCTCGAACTGATGCTCGATTTCACCGGAGATGAGATAGAGGATCTCTTCGCAGTTGGGATGGTAATGCTGGCGGTTCTCCGAGCCGGGGTTGATAGTCATCTCCCCGAAAGTCAGGCTTTGCGTGCCGGTCTCACTGCTATGCAGCCATCGAATGACCCCCCACGGGTAACTCTCCACGGTTGCTGAACGAAAGTCCTTTTGCCTCATTGAACGCCTCCTTTGTCCCCAAGGATCGGCCGGCAGCCGGTGATCTTGATGGGGATGATCTCCACATCCGCCACGCCTGACTTGGATAGCTTACATTTCAGGATCATGCTCCCCTTGCAATTTGGGTTTGGCGAGTCGAAAAGGAAGTTCCCCAAGCTGTAAGCGATCACACCGCCGCGATACGTCTCGACTGGCTGAACCACGTGTGGATGATGACCCAGCACGAGATCAGCCCCCGCGTCTATTATCTTCCTGGCTAGCATCCTCTGAGCTTCCCCGGGATTCTCCCGATACTCGACGCCCCAGTGAAGGCTGACTATCACCACATCGGCGAGCCTTCGGGCATCGGCGATCTCCCGGCAGATGGTAGACTCATCGAGCCCGGCCGTGCCTGGCGCATCCTCCCTGAGCCATATTCCCTCCGGCATGAGTGTATTCCTCGCGAGAAACGCTATCCGCAACCCATGCTGCTCCACGACGACAGGCAGCTTGGAATCGTTGAGCGTATCCCCTGCCCCGACGAACCTTATCCCGAGATCATCAAGACAGCGCATGGTCTCGACCAGTCCAGTCCGTCCGCAATCCAAGGAATGGTTGTTCGCCAGGGACACGATGTCGAAGCCGACATCTGCCAGGCACTTGCCGTTCGCCGGGTCGGCCTTGAAGCAGAAAGGCTTGTTGACCTTCACGCCCTTTGCGGAGAACGGGCATTCCAGGTTGCA
>Ga0307379_10002332_pt1 | contig 28345 bp, 21 predicted proteins | sample UN2MG_FD_202237 | JGI IMG/M metagenome (GOLD analysis project Ga0307379, IMG submission 202237) | Soil microbial communities from Risofladan, Vaasa, Finland - UN-2 | ecosystem: Environmental > Terrestrial > Soil > Coastal area > Acid sulfate soil | place: Finland: Risofladan, Vaasa | collected...
GAGGGGGGTTGCCTTCCTTTTTTAGTGATGAAGCAATTATTCCTGCTCTCTTAAATGTAGGAATACCTCTTAATGAGGCCAGAAATTATGCTATGGTAGCCTGTTCTGAACCAGCGATACCTGGTAAAACTTTATCGCATACAGGAGGAGGCGTTACTTATATTAATCTTCCCAAATTACTTGAATTAACTCTAAATGGAGGAAAAGATCCAAATACTAATATCTGTTTATGCCCAGATGATAGAGATTTGGCTATCTTTGAATCCTTTGATGAAGTAATAGAAGCTTACAAAAAGCAGCTTAAATATTATGTACAATTTATTCCTATTTGTGCGGATGTTATTGCCCAAACCTTTGCTGATTTAAACCCAACACCTTATACTTCTGGTTTACTTGATTATAGAATAGAAATAGGCAAAGATATGACTGAGGGTGGGGGTCCAAACTCGAATGATACGCTAATTAACTTGTATGGTTTGCCTAATGTGGCGAATTCCCTCGCGGCTATTAAAAAAGTTGTCTTTGAAGAAAAGAGGATATCTGGTAAAGAATTAAAGGAAGCACTGTTGACTAATTTTGAAGGTCTAAGAGGCGAAGAAATCAGGAGGATGTTATTGAATGCCCCTAAATATGGGAATGATGATGATTATGTTGACTTAATAATGGAAGAAGTGGGCAAAAGTTTTATTCGTGAAATTAGAAAATATGATCCCCCCTGGCGAGGAGGCACCTATGGAATATCTATTCAAACAATTACCGGCAATGTTCCAGCAGGTGAAGTTACTGGCGCGACTCCCGATGGTCGAAAAGCTGGAGAAGCCCTCGCAGATAACATCTCACCTCAAGCTGGGACAGATGTTAATGGGGTTACGGCTATGTTAAAATCGGTAGGTAAAATTGATCATTCTTCATATCTTAATGGTACCATCTTAAACGTAAAATTTCATCCTACTGCAGTAAAGGGGGAAGGGGTAAGTAAATTAGCTGCTTTAATTAGAACTTATCTTACTGATTTTAAAGGATGGCAGATACAGTTTAATATTATTTCTGCTGAGAAGCTAAAAGAAGCCCAAAGAAAACCTGCGGAATATAAAGATCTACTAGTTAAAGTAGCAGGTTATAGCGCACAATTCATTTCTTTAGATAAAGAATTACAAGATCAGATAATATGTAGGACTGAGAATGTAGTTTAGGTTATTATTGGAAATAAAAATAAATTTTTTTTAATATAAAAACAATATAATTTGAAAAAGGAGAAGTAGTTATGAAAAAATTTATTAATCCAAAAGGCATGGGAAAAGAGCCGGTAATGTATTCTCACGGTGTTTTAGTTTCATTTCCTAAAACTTTATTTACAGCTGGTCAGGTGGCAATGGATGATCAAGGGAATGTAATAGGAAAGGGAGATATTAAAATTCAAACTGAGCATATAATGGAAAATATGAAAAAAATTTTAGCCGAAGCAGAAATGAATTTTGATAATGTTATTAAGGTGAATATTTATTTAGTTAATATGAATGATTTGCCCGAAGTAATTGCTGTTAGAAATCGTTATCTTCAACCTAATAGACCTGCTGCTACTGCAGTAGAAGTGGTGGGTTTAGTGAATCCCGATTTATTACTTGAAGTAGAAGTAGTTGCAGCTAGATAGGGAAGAATATTTTAATAATTGGGAGGTGATGTATATGTGATAGATGTGTAATATTGTTATTAGGTGGTATAGTTAATTTTAAATTTTGTGATTAAAACAATATAAAAGAAAAAAAGGAGAAAAAAATGTTTGGACTTTATAGAAGTAAATTAATTTTATTTGTGGTTACTATAATTTTAATATTTTCTTTTGCTATATCTTACGGAATTTGTGCAGCTAAATATCAATTTAATTTGCCTTGTGCGGACGTACAATGGGGAGAAGGAGGTATCTATTCGGCACTTTTTGCTGAGAGCGTTAGAATAGCTACTGGAGGAGAAATAGATATAAAAGTATTTCCAGGTGGTGAATGGGGAGGCAGCGAAGAAGATTATCTTAAAGAAATACAATTGGGTAGCTTAGATATGGCCTGCCTTGCAACAAGTCCTATAGGTCAGTATACAGATGCACTTGTTATATTTGATGTTGCATTTTTATTTAAAGGACCTATTGAAGAAACGCTTTTTACTTTTAAATCAGAAACAGAATTCACACCAGTAGTAGAGAAATTAATAGAACGAGTAAATAAAGAAGCTGCCATGATTCTTCTAACTGTTGCTCCAATTGGAAGAAGAGACATCTTTTCTAATAAGCCACTTAACAAGATAGAAGACCTCAATGGCTTAAAAATAAGATGTATGGGCAGTCAGACGCAGGTAGATTCGTTTAATTTTATGGGAGCACTTGCAACACCATTGCCATATTCGGAGTGTTATACTGCTTTACAGTTGAAAACAGTAGATGCAATGGAAAATTCGCCAAATACCTATATATCGAAAAGATTTAACGAGGTTGCTCCCTATTGGATGGGCACTAATCATTACACTTGCGTCCAAGCGATAGTCATGAGTAAAAAAGCGTGGAATTCTCTTCCATCTGCATATCAAAATATTGTTAAAGGCTGTGCCATAAGTTCGGGTTACATTGAATCACAATGGGCTATTGGTGCTGCTGATGTTTTATTGGGAGGACCCGTTGCACAGGTTGCTAAGACTATGTTTTACCCTACAGAAGCAGAACTAAAGGAGTTAAGGGGAAAGACTTTGCCAAAATTACTTGATAAATATGGTAAACAAATTGGAATGGATATTATTGAAACATTATCGAAAGAAGATGAGATTATAAAAGATTGGTATGAAAGAAATAATTAAAATAAGAGGATAGTTATTGCCTTTTCAAAAAATAAATTATGTATGTGCCAGAAGCGAGAATTGATACTTTAAATTTTCTGGCTTTCTGGCACATTATATTTAACGTTAAATTATCTTTTTTCATTCCGTTTTTAAATATTAAGGAGTGTAAATGAAATTATGGAAATATTATTGAAAGTATTAAAGAGTACAAATGACTTTTATACAAAAATAGAAGAGAGAATAATTACTATAACAGCTTTTTTATTAACATTAATGACTGTAGTTGCGGTTTTTAATAGGTATTTTCTATTAAAAACAATGGCTTGGTATGAGGAAATTGCTATATTCATTTATATGGTATTAGTATATTGGGGAGCAAGCAATGTAGCAAAAGATGATGCCCATCTTAGGGTAACTATTTTAACAGATATGCTTAGAGGAAAAGTTCTTATTTACTTAAATTTATTAATTGAATTATCTTGTTTGATTATTTCAATACTCGGAATTTATTTTGCGATAAAAATGAGCTTAATAATTACAATGAAAACAGTAGCTTTACGCATTCCATATCCTATAATCTTATTATTTAGCTTAACTATGGGATTTTTTGGTCTTACATTAAGGTACTTATATAAATTTGTAGGTAGTTTAAATAAAATAAAAAAATGTAAAGAGGTAACCAACAATGATTAATAGTCCTTTTTTAATATTTTTCTTTTTTATAATATTAATATTCATAGGAATTCCCATTGCATATGCCATGATAATTACTTCAATTGGTTTTGTAATCTTTTTTGGAAAAGGAATCGAAGTCATTATGATACCTTTTAGTCGATTAGGATTAGGATTTTCTTTTTCGTTGTTGGCAATTTTTTTCTTTATACAACTTGGTTATATTATGAATGAAACAAAAATATCTGACTATTTAATTGATTTTGTAAGGCAATTAATTGGTCGGTTTATTAAACATGGGAGAACTGGAGCAATTACTATTTTATCTTGTGCCGCGTGCGGTCCTTTAACTGGATCGGCGGTTGGTACTTCAACTGCCGTTGGCGGAATTATGATCCCACAAATGAATAAATTAGGATATGATCCTAAATATTCAACTACTCTGTTGGCTTATTCTGGAATTATAGGTTCTCTCATACCCCCAAGTATCTCGGGCTTAATATATGCAATTGTTGTCAATCTACCTGTATTTACTGTATGGATGTGTGTTTGTGGAGCTGGTCTTTTGTATACATTAACTTTACTTATTGGAAATTATATTATTTCTAAAAAAAGAAATTATGAAATCTATGATAGTTCTAAAGAGCCTAGAGGTGATCTGTATAAATCTTTTATTAGAGCATTTCCTGCCTTAATTATTCCCGTTGGTGTTTTAGGTTCAATATATAGTGGTATCGCTACACCAACGGAAGCTGGCGTTATAGGAATATTAATTACACTGTTGCTTGGTATTTTTTATTATAAAACGATTTATTCTGTCAAACAATTTACAAAAGTACTATATATTTCAGCTTATCAAACTGCTATTATTATGTTTTTGATTTGTGCCTCTTTCGCATTAAGTTATTCCTTAACAGTCACTGGAAGTGTCAAGGCTATGGGGCGAGCAATGCTTCTATTAACCAGCAACAAGTACATGCTGCTTTTACTTACAGAGGGTTTACTTTTGATACTTGGATGTTTTTTAGATGATGCTCCAATTATGATTTTGTTAGGACCCATAGCTTCAGCTATACTAATTCCGGTTGGCATACATCCCTACCATCTGGCAACTGTATTTATCTTTGTATGTTTAGTTGGTTTAGTTACTCCTCCAGTTGGCGTGGTATTATATGCTGCTTCGGCAGTATCTGGAGTATCTGTAGGTACCATGTTAAAGGAAATTATTATTTTATTTATTCCTGCTGTAGTAGTATTATTGTTAATCACTTTTTTTCCAGAGATATCTTTTTTTATACCGAAACTTTTTGGCTTACTTTAAAGAGTTAATAATTAATTATTATATTTCAAATTGTAATTGAAAAATTTTATGCGAATTTTATAAACTGGAGGAGATGAATATTGTGTTTTACGAAGACAAGTTAAATATTGCTCGTTGGAACACCTTAAAAAAATCTATCTTTGAGGATCCTGAAATTTGCCTAGATAGAGCTAGATTAATTACAGAAAGTTACAAAGAAACAGAAAGCCTACCCCAAATTATTAGAGTAGCTAAAGCCTTTGAGAAAGTTTTAAAAGAGATGAACATTTATATCCAACCTGAAGAGCTTCTTGTGGGTAATTTAACCGGTAAACCTATGGCTACTCCCATATATCCAGAATTTGGGGTTAGTTTTATCGAAAGAGAATTGGATGAATTCGAGAAAAGACCTTTTGATAAGTTTATAGTGAGTGAAGAAGTAAAGGGTGGATTAAAAGAGATAATCCGATATTGGAAAGGTAAAGCACGAGAAGATAAGGTGGTTGAACTTGCTTCCTTAATATTGCCAGAAGAAGTGAAGGTAGCTTGGGATGATATAGGTTTTGATTTGAATGAGATAATTCATGCAGGATCTAAAAGAGCTGACGGAGATGGTCATTTAGAGCCTGGTCACGAAACCCCCCTCAAAAAAGGTTTCAAAGGAATTATTAAAGAAGCCAAAGAAGCCTTATCTAAAATAGACTTCCGTGATAGAGATGCAGTTAATAAAAGTCTCTTTCTAAAAGCTGTAATTATTTGCTATGAGGCAGTTATCGATTTTGTTAAACGTTATGCAAAACTTGCTCAGGAACTTGCCCTGCGAGAGAAAAATCCAGATAGAAAGAAAGAATTAGCAGAGATTAGTAACGCCTGTGGTTGGATTGCAGAAAATTCACCTCGAACATTTTTTGAAGCTTTACAGATGACTTGGTTTACACATTTATTACGTTGGGTAGAGAGTAATGGGCACTCAGTAACCATTGGTAGATTAGATCAATATCTTTATCCTTATTACGAAAAGGATATCAAAGAAAAAAGAATGACTAGAGAGGAAGCACTTGAATTGATAGGATGTTTCTTTATTAAAATAGGGGAGATTAAAAAACTAAGGCCTTGGTCTGAAACACAACATTTAGGAGGCCGTCCAACTTTCCAGGCAATCACCATAGGAGGCCAAGATTCTAGTGGTAGGAATGTTACCAATGAACTAAGTTATTTAATTCTTGAAGCTACTGCTTGCTTAAAGATACCAGAGCCAGTGGTGATTATTAGGGTGCATAGTGAAACACCAGATGATTTCCTATTAAAAGGCATTGAAGCACTTATAAGACATGGAGGGGGGTTGCCTTCCTTTTTTAGTGATGAAGCAATTATTCCTGCTCTCTTAAATGTAGGAATACCTCTTAATGAGGCCAGAAATTATGCTATGGTAGCCTGTTCTGAACCAGCGATACCTGGTAAGCACGTGGATCATACGGGAGCAGCTATTTATATTAATCTTCCCAAATTACTTGAATTAACTCTAAATGGAGGAAAAGATCCAAATACTAATATCTGTTTATGCCCAGATGATAGAGATTTGGCTATCTTTGAATGCTTTGATGAAGTAATAGAAGCTTACAAAAAGCAGCTTAAATGTTATATGAAATTTGTCCCAATGATTACAAACATTACTTCCATGCTTGATCCCCAAATAAACCCAACACCTTATACTTCTGGTTTACTTGATTATAGAATAGAAATAGGCAAAGATATGACTGAGGGTGGAGGACCAAATGATAATAATACAATAGTACAAGGTCATGGCCTCCCTAATCTAGCCAATTCTCTTGCGGCTATTAAAAAAGTTGTCTTTGAAGAAAAGAGGATATCTGGTAAAGAATTACAGGAAGCACTGTTGACTAATTTTGAAGGTCTAAGAGGCGAAGAAATCAGGAGGATGTTATTGAATGCCCCTAAATATGGGAATGATGATGATTATGTTGACTTAATAATGGAAGATATATCTGTTCTTTTTGTTAATGGACTTAAAAAATGTGGTATTCCTTGGAGAGGAGGTGTATATGGAGTAAGTCTTCAAGGATTGACTGCAAATGTTCCGGAAGGTGAAGTTACTGGCGCGACTCCCGATGGTCGAAAAGCTGGAGAAGCCCTCGCAGATAACATCTCACCTCAAGCTGGGACAGATGTTAATGGGGTTACGGCTATGTTAAAATCGGTAGGTAAAATTGATCATTCTTCATATCTTAATGGTACCATCTTAAACGTAAAATTTCATCCTACTGCAGTAAAGGGGGAAGGGGTAAGTAAATTAGCTGCTTTAATTAGAACTTATCTTACTGATTTTAAAGGATGGCAGATACAGTTTAATATTATTTCTGCTGAGAAGCTAAAAGAAGCCCAAGGAAAACCTGCGGAATATAAAGATCTACTAGTTAAAGTAGCAGGTTATAGCGCACAATTCATTTCTTTAGATAAAGAATTACAAGATCAGATAATATTAAGGACTGAGAATGTAGTTTAGGTACAAAATTTATTGAGGAGAAATTTTAGATAATGATAAGAGGAATGATTTTTAATATTGAAAGATATGCAGTTCATGATGGACCAGGAATTAGGACTATTATTTTTATTAGTGGCTGTCAATTACGATGTTTATGGTGTGCAAATCCTGAAGGTCAAGAATTAAAACCTCAACTTACTTTTTTTTTCGATAAATGTACTGGGTGTGGGAAATGTATTTCAGTATGTTCTAATAAAGCTATAGAGCAAATAAATGGAAAGATTGTAATGAATTGGAATAAATGTAAGCGATGTTTAGAATGTGTGGAAATTTGTCCAAATGAAGCTAGACAAAGTATAACAAAGGTTATGACTTCAAATGAAGTATTAGAAAAAATAATAAAAGATATTCCCTTTTACCTTAGATCGAATGGGGGTGTAACTTTAAGCGGCGGAGAGCCTTTAATGCAGTGTGGTTTTGCAAGTGAGATTCTTAAGCTTTGCAAAGAAAGAGGAATTCATACAGCTATAGAAACCTCAGGTTTTAATGATTGGGATGATTTCGTAAAAATATTAAAATACACCGATTTTATATTTTTTGATATTAAGCATATGGATTCAAAAAAGCATAAATATGGTGCTGGAGTGGGTAACGAGAGAATATTAGAAAATTTAAGAAAAATATCAAATTTGAATAAAAATATTGTAATAAGAATTCCCATAATTCCTGGTTTTAATGATTCGGTAGAAAACATTGAAAAAACTGCGAAATTTGTAAAGAATTTAAAAAATATTATAAAACTTGAACTGTTACCTTATCATAAATTAGGAGTTATAAAGTATGAACGTATTGGGAAACCTCATTTGCTAAAGGCTCTGGATCCCCCAAGAAGCGAAGATTTGATTAAACTTAAAAATATTATAGAAGACAATAATATAAAATGTGAGATTCTATAGGAACTCTAAGAAGTTTAACTTTGTTATTTTTAGATAAAGGAGAAATAGATAAGGAGGTGGGTTTTATTTGATAAAAACTAGCTTTATGACGTCCAATTTAAAACCTACTCAAGGTGGTGTGGGTTTATTTGGCAATTTAAAAGTGGAAAGAGGCCTGTCCTTGTTCCCGGGTGATTTAGAAAAAGCTTTTTCTGTGGCCAAAGAATTAGGATTTGATGGTATAGAAATTTCTGTGGTAGATCCCAAAGAAATTTCCTTGCCCAAAGTGAAAGATTTAATAAGTAAATATCAAGTAGGAATTTCTGCTATATCTACTGGGGGAGCAGCTGTAAGAGATGGATTGATATTTTCTTCTCCAGATATATCTATCCGTAAGGCAGCTGTCCAAAGGATTAAAAATCATATAGATTTTGCTACACATTTTAATGCGGTGGTGGTATTAGGTTTAATAAAGGGATGGGTAGTTAGTGATTATTCTCAATGCGAAAATTATGTAACAGAATGTCTTAAAGAGTGCAACGAATATTCGGCGAAAAAAAGAATAAATCTTGCTTTAGAGCCCACTAATCGTTTTCAAGAAGATTTTTTTAATTCTATTTTGGATTGTAAAGAATATATAGATAGGATTAAATTTTCTAATGTGAAAATGATGATTGATAGTTTTCATATGAATATTGAAGATGCAGATATATGGGGGAATATTCGGCAAGCCAAAGATTATATTATTCATGTTCATTATTCTGATAGCAATCGTTTGGCTCCTGGAATGGGTCACTTTAATTTTCCCGAAATGACTAAAGTTTTACAAGAGATAAATTATAAAGGATATATTTCAGCAGAGATTTTACCTGTTCCGGATTCTTACACTGCTGCAAAACAAGTCATAACAAGCATTAAATCGTATTTAAATCAATAAAGAGAAAAGGAGATTTTTGTGGAAAAGAATGAAAATTAAAAAAAGTGAATTTAAAACTATAAAAAGTTATAATTTAAGCAAAAAAAGACTTTTAAAGATGTATAAGGATATGTTAAAAATTAGATATTTTGAAAATAAAATAACTGATCTTTATTCCAAAGGGCTTATGCCTGGTTTAGCTCATTTATATATTGGGGAAGAGGCTATCGCAGTGGGAGTTTGTAATAATTTAACTGAACGTGACTTTGCTACTAGCACACATCGTGGACATGGACATCTTATTGCTCAGGGTTGTGATCTAAAGAGAATGATGGCTGAAGTTTTAGGCAAGGAAGATGGTTACTGCAGAGGTAAAGGTGGCACCATGCATATTGCAGATTTTAGCAAAGGTATTTTAGGAGCAAATGGTATAGTCGGAGCAGGGATACCTATCGCAACTGGATCAGGTTATTCAGCTAAAGTAAGAGGTACAGACCAGGTGACAGTAGCTTTCTTTGGTGATGCTGCCTCTAATCAGGGGACTTTTCATGAAAGTATAAATATGGCTGCTGCTTGGAAATTACCAGTTATTTATGTATGTGAAAACAATCTATATGGGATTTCAGTTGATATACGAAAAGTAACTAATACCAAAGATATAGCTACTCGAGCTTTAGCCTATGATATCCCTGGAGTTATAGTTAATGGTAATGATGTATTAGAGGTTTATAGAGTTAATAAAGAAGCGGTAGAGCGAGCAAGACGGGGTGAAGGCCCCACTTTAATAGAGTGTAAAACTTACCGTTGGAAAGGACATAATGTAGGAGATCCTGGGAGAGTCTATCGTTTAGAAAAAGAAACGAAGGAATGGATGGCACGTTGTCCTGTCAAAACATATAAAGAGAGATTATTGGATGAGAATGTTGCTACAGATAAAGAATTAGTCATAATTGAAGAAGATGTAAAACAGATGATAGAAGAAGCTGTTGATTTTGCGATTAAGAGTCCTTACCCCAAAGAAAAAGAAGCTTTTGAAGATCTTTTTACTGAGCAGGAAGGAGTGAAGTAGGATAATGAGAAAAATAACTTATGGTCAAGCAATTTGTGAAGCTATCGATGAAGAAATGGCCAGAGATAAAAATGTAATTTTTTTAGGAGAAGATATTGAAATATTAGGAGGAAATTTTAAAGCTACTCTAGGGTTGTACGAAAAATATGGGGAATGGAGAGTTAGAAATACACCTATTTCTGAAAATAGCTTTACTGGTTTAGGTTTGGGTGCAGCTTTAACTGGCTTGCGACCCATTATTGAGATTATGTTCTGTGATTTTATGATGTTAGCAGGTGACCAAATAGCAAATCAAATAGCTAAAATACGTTATATGTCAGGAGGTCAGGCTAAAGTACCTTTGACTATTCGCACTACCTTAGGCGGAGGACGTTCTACTGCTGCCCAACATTCCCAAAGCCTCCAGGCAATAGCCTGCCATATTCCTGGGTTAAAAGTAGTAATGCCATCTTCAGCTGCTGAGGCTAAAGGTTTATTAAAGACGGCGATACGGGATGATAATCCAGTTATTTTCTTCGAACATAAGATGGAATACAATAAAACCTATGAAGTACCTGAAAAAGAATATACTATCCCCTTTGGAGTAGCTAATATTCTAAAAGGTGGAAAAGATATTACCATTGTTGGGACTTCTAATCAAGCTCTCAAGGCCCTTCAAGCAGCAGAAGAATTAACCAAAGAAGGGATAGACGCTGAGGTAATTGATCCCAGGACTTTAGTCCCCTTAGATAAAGATACAATAATTAATTCAGTAAAAAAGACCGGAAGATTACTTATTATAGATGAAGGATACGAACGTTGTGGAGTAGCCGGGGAGATTGCTATGTCCATTTTAAAAGATGTCTTTTATTATCTAAATGCACCGATCGAACGTCTAACTACTGCCAATGTTCCTATACCTTTTAGTCCTGCTTTAGAATTTCCTCTTATTCCTGATAAAAAGAAGATCTTTCTAAAAGCAAAAGATATGGTATTGGGATAGGGAGGTAAACAAATGGCAGAATATATAATAATGCCTAAATTAGGCTTTAATATGAATAAAGGAACTGTGCTAAAGTGGAGAAAGAAAGAAGGAGATTTTGTAAAGGAACAAGAGGTAATCTTTGAAATAGAAACCGATAAAACTGTTATGGAAGTAGAAGCTCAAACCTCTGGTATATTAAGGAAAATATTAGTAGATGAAGGTGAATCTACCCCGGTAACTCTCCCTATTGCCATTATAGGTGATAGAGATGAAGATATTAGTAAAATGATTGAAGGAGCCTATCAAAAATTAGGAAAATCTGAAATGACAGAAGAAGAACCTAAAGCAGCTAAGAAAATCTCCCAGAGGATTGCGGAGAAGCAGGAAATAGAACCAAAAGAACCAAAAAAAGAATTTAAAAAAATTTCTCCTGGAGCTCGGAAAAAAGCGAAAGAATTGGGAATAGAATTGCAATCATTAAAAGGAAGTAGTCCAGGAGGTGTAATAATTGAAAAAGATGTCATGGATTATTTTAAATTAATAAAAGAAACGCCTAAAAGTCTTAACGAAGAAAAAGAAAAAAGAATCCCTTACTCAGGTATGCGAAAGATAATAGGGGATAGGCTTTCTCAAAGTAAATTTTCTGCTCCCCATATATATTTTACTTCTTCGGTTAATATGACAAAAGCAATGGAATTTATAAATGCCTACAATATGCAATCTAAATCACAAATCACAATTAATGATTTTATTGTTTTTATCGTAGCGAAAGTTTTAGAGGAGCAAAATAATATTAATTGCTCTTTAATTGGAGAAGAAATTATTTATCACAAGGGTATAAATATAGGAATTGCAGTCGCCTTAGAAGAAGGATTAATTGTACCGGTAATAAAAAATGTTAATAAAAAAAGTTTGTCAACTTTATCTGAAGAGAATAGGAAACTTATTAATCTAGCTCGAGAGAGAAAGTTAATGCCAGATGATTATACAGGAGGAACCTTTACCGTATCTAATCTAGGTATGTATGGAATAGATAATTTTACGGCTATTATAAATCCTCCTGAAGCTGCTATTTTGGCAATCGGAGCTATTAAAAAAGTTCCTACTGTTATAAATGAGGAAGAAGAAAAAATAGAAATACGTTCTATGATGAAGATCACTTTATCCGTGGATCATCGTGTAATTGACGGAGCAATGGCAGCAAACTTTCTGAAGCAGGTGAAATGCTATTTAGAATTAAATAAAGAATTTTTAAAATTTTAAAGAATATTTTAACTAAAGCAAAAATGAATTTAAACAATATAACAAAGATAGACATTTATTTGGTGAACATGGGAGAACTATAAAAATTTTTAGCTATTAGAGACTATTATTTTTCTCCAAATAAACCAACTACAACTGATATTGGAATTGCCTGATTAGCAAAAATGAATTACTAATTAAACTGTAAATTGTTGATGAAAAATAATATTAATGTTTTCAAATTAAAAATAAATTATTTATTAAATACTTTGATTGCTAATATTAAGGGATTTGTAATTCATGATGGTTGAGGAATTAAAACTGTTCCGGAATCTTATATGGCAGCAAAAACAGCTATTAATAATCTAAAATGTTGTTAGGAGGATAAAAAAATTATTAACATATTTAAGGGGCAATTATTTAATGAAAAAGTTGCAATTATAACTGGTGGAAGTAGCGGAATTGGTGAGGCGGTATCAGTAACTTTGGCTAAATTAGGTGCACAAGTTGTAATTGTCAATCGTAATAAAGTTAGTGGAAAAAAAATAGAACGTAAAATTATTTCAAGAGGTTGTAAGGCTCTGCATATAACTGCTGATATTTCTAAAATTGTTGATATAGATAGGATGATTAATGAAGTTATAAAGAGATTTGGGAAAATAGATATTTTAATTAATTCCGCTGGTATAAACATAAGAAAAACAATAGAAAATTTTACAGAAGAAGATTGGAATGAAATTATGAATATAAATCTAAAAGGGGTTTTCTTTTGCTGTCAAAAAGTCGGAGAAAAAATGGCAAAACAGAACTATGGAAAGATTGTTAATATAGGCTCTGTTGGGGGAGAACAAGTTCTTCCTTTTAGAAGTATATATAATGGAAGTAAAGCCGCCATTCATACAATTTCTAAAAGTATGGCTATTGAGTGGGCGAAATATAATATAAACGTTAATGTAGTTGCTCCAGGGATGATAATAACACCATTAACGGAGAAACTTTTAGAAGGTAATAATTTAAAAAATATTTTTGTAAACAATACTCCATTAAGGAGATTAGGTAATCCTGAAGATGTTGCCGAAATTGTAGTCTTTTTAGCTTCCGATGCTGCAAGTTATATTACCGGTCAAACAATTTTTGTTGATGGGGGATGGACAGCTGGTCGGGTACTAGAATAAAATGCTTTATTCATTTTCTATTTATCGAAAAGAGGATTCAATATTATAAATTGAGCAAAAAAGGAAAGAGGAATATTTATTTATCCTTAAAAAACCACCTTCTTTGAAGGTGGTAATGGTGTGCGCCTGGCATGGGTAATAGCTTGGCAGTAGTAACTATTAGCTGAACAGAAAGGGTGTCCATGGCAAGGTGGAATCTGAAAGGTTGCCTGCGGCAAAGCCCGGCCCGAGGAACACGAACTGCATATAAGTCCATACAATCTGGATGAGTTTGCTACCTAAAACGAAATCAGATACTATCAAAAGACTGTGTGGTAGATGTAGCAGGTAGATGGGGTGAAGGCTATTATTCTTACCCAGGGACTTCTGACCTTAAATGGTCAGAAGTCAGCAGAAGCCATATTAGCTGGTTAATACCAGTCAAGGGCTGAACATGAAGTGAGGGATTAACATGGTAAGTTCGAGAAACATGTCAAGAGGGAAGAAAACTCTACAAAGAGTCTGCCCTGAAAAGAAAGCGGTGCAGCTGCAGACTACTCAGGGAGAGCCGAGTATGTATCCGGCACAAACCAAAACCCGTTTCACGGGTAGAAATTCCTAAACCAAATAGAGAAAAGAGGTTATTGGGGATAACTACAGTCATTGATCGTCTTATCCAACAGACTCTCTTGCAAATACTGACAGATATCTTTGACCTTGATTTTTCTCCTTTTAGTTTCGGCTTTCGCCCAAATCGGAAGGCTCATGATGCCACAATAAATAAAAGCAAAACATTACATTGAAGAAGGATACCAGTGGGTAGTAGATCTAGACATAGAGAAATTCTTTGATCATATAAACCACGATATGCTAAATCTCTATCTAGGAGGTTGGATGCAATACTTCTCTTTATCTGATATCCTTCCTATATCCTAAAGATGTTAGAGGGTTGGATTAGAAGAAAACTGCGAATGTGTCTATGGAAACAATAGAAGAAGATACGTATTAAGTATCTTCACCTAATTAAATTAGGGCTTCCAGATTGGGCAGCTCTTTGTTTGGCTAATACCCACAAAGCTTACTGGTATATTGCAGGTGATTCTTAAATAGTGCTCTACCTAATGCCTATTGGGATAACCTTGGGCTTATGAGCCTCACAAATCATTATTGTAAAATTTGCAGTGCTTTCTTAACTACCTTATACTGAACGGTACGTATGGTGGTATGAGGGGACGGTAGATAAATTAATTGTCTACCTCCTACTCGATTAAGAGGTTATACCATTTGAGGAATATGTGTTAGATAAATATTTTTTGAAATCGAGAACAATATATAAGAAACATCGATTTGAACGAATAGTTCAGAAGATATATAAGATATCAAAAGGAAAAAGAAAAAAAGGGGAGATAGTGGCTAATAAGATTTAAGCCTATTTTAGGGGCTTCTTTAAAGTCACCTACTTAGCGGGTGGATTTTTACTAATAGATACTCTTTTAAAATGTAAAGTATTATAGTAAAGGTAAACAATTTTGAAAATGTTATCATTGATGCTTACCATAGACATTCAATGTATAAGTTAAAGCATCTTTATATGGACGAAGAGTCTATTATTATTGGAGGTGTTTAAATTTAGCGAAGATTTCCCATATGTTAAAGTGGAGATGTGATTAAATTCCCGGCAAGTAGGAATAGCCAGCATTTTATTAAAGTGAGCAACCCGTCTGTAAAGAAATGTAAGCTCATGCAATTGAAAAAGTTTTTAGCATGAAGAAACAGCAAAAAGGCTTATTGTGAAACAAATATTTGATTCAATTATACATATTGTTTTAAATAAAGAAAAGAAAGGAATTACTATGATGATTATAGCTTCCTTTTTTTTGCATTTATGGTTTTTTTAATAAAATTTATAAAAGAATTTCCGTTAATGGAAATTGTATTTTTTCGAAGTCTACTAATAGTAATATTTAGCATAATAATTTTAAAAAATAAAAATATTGCAATTGTTGGAAATAATAGGAAGCTATTATTTTTACGTGGGTTTCTAGGTTTCCTAGCGTTGAGTGGCTATTATTATACATGTATCATAATGCTTTTAGCCGATGCGATTATTTTAGATCAATTGATACCCTTTTTCGTAATTATTTTATCCGTTGTTTTTTTAAAGGAAAAAATTTATATACAGCAAGTTTCAATTATGTTAATAACTCTTCTTGGAGGTTTATTAGTAACTAAACCAGGGTTTCGGGTGAATCAATTTCCAGTAATTGTGGGATTAAATTCAGCGATAATTGGAGCAATTGCTCATACTGTTATTCGAATTTTAAGAAAAACTGAGCATCCATTGGTAATAGTAAATTATGTTGGAATAGTATCTGGATTTCTTTCTTTGATCAGTATATTTTTCCAAAAAAATTTTGTAGTTCCTAATTTAATGAATTTAATTTTTATGACTTTTGTAGGAATTAGTAGCTGGGGAGCTCAATATTTTATGACTAAAGCTTATCAAATGGCGCCAGCAAGCATAGTCTCTTTATATTTATATTTACAAATATTTTTTGGTGCATTTTTATCAAATATTTTTTTTCAAGAAATACCAGATTTTTTTAGCATTATAGGTATAATCTTAATTATTTGTAGTTCTTATCTTTATTATAAAATAAAAGAGATAAAGTGAAAAAAATTATTCTAAATTAATATAGCATTTAAGATTATAAATATTTTAGGAAGAAGCGCAAAAAATTTATAAAATATCAATTGTTGATTATAGATTTCCTTCATTAAAATATGAGAAAATAATTTTCTCTGAAATTGGTGATAGACTTTTAGATGGTCAGTGTAAAAACAAAGAAGGTATAATAAATTTTACAAAGAGAAAGAGAAATGGAAGTATTGATGGCTTATTAGTTTTATTTATTCCTATCAGCAAAAATGTATTTAAAGATTTACCCCACACTTAAAGGCAATTGGAAGATATGGGATAGGAATAGACATGATTGATATAAAGGAGGCTACAAAGAACAAAGTTTGAATAGTGATGTTCCAAATTATTGCATAGATGAAGTATTAAATCATACATTATGCCTCTTATTGGTATCTTCTCAAAGATTAATCTATTTTAATAATCTAGTAAAAAGTGGAAACTGTAAATTTAGAATTGATGAAACAATCTACGGTTTGAGAGAAAAAAACGGTCGGCCTTGTTGGTTTTGGTAAGATTGCTCAAAAGTTAGCTACAAAACTATTATTTTTTAAAGTAGATATTTTAGTATTTAAGCCTAATTTAGAAGAGAATTTAAGAAAATCTTATAAAGTAAAGTCGGTGTCTTTACTAGAATTATTAAAAATTCGGCAGCGTATACGATTTTGGTTGCTATTTAGTTCTTTTTTGATACTTTATTCTTTTAAAAAATGATAAATAATAGCAATATTGTAGAGAACGCAAGCAACTTTAAGGGTTGTTCAAGTAATGTGAGTAATTTTTAAGTAATTATCTATATTAGGTTACTATCCACAATCAGTGCTTTTATGAAAAATGTAATTACTTTAGACCTAATGCTGTAACTTTTGACATTAGGTATTGACATAGAAAATACAGTGTTTTTTTACATAATAGACTTTCCCTAGCGTGTTGAACACGCTAACACAATAAGGCCTGCTATGTAAGCTAATTAACATAATAGTTTTACACATATTTTGTTAAAGAACAGCAACCAATTTTGTACGCGCTGTAAAAAATCTGATTTTATATCATTTTATGCTCTTTTAAATGAAATTACAAGATATATGATTGAAATTCAATAATTAAAAATAATGAAAAAATAAATTTCTAATTAACACGGATAGAGGTGCAATTATTAATGAAAAAGCTTTAATTGAAATATTGAAAAATAAAAAATTGCTGGAACTGCCCTAGATGTAGCTGAAATTGAGCCGATTTGTAAAAATAGTACCTTATTAAATTTAAATCACCTTATTTTAACTCTCCATATTTCTTGGCATTCTGAGGAAGCTCAAAAAAGATTACAAACTGAATTAGCTCAGGAAATTACAGATGTACTTATTGGAAAAACCTAAGAATTTAGTGAATAAAGAAGTATGGAATTTTTAAAATTTTAAATTTATATTTTAAAGAATAAATTATAAAATAACTTTACTTCTTTAGGAGTATGCCATAGAGTATCATTAGCTGATAGCGAATAAAGGAAAATCTTTATTTACGTTTAGAATATAAAATATTTATATTACTAGTTTTATTAAATTTTAATTGTATAAGATTCAATTAAATATTACTATATTAGAAAGGAGATACAAATGTCGCATAAGGTTATTTTAACTTATCCTGAAAGATGTACAGGTTGCAGAAGATGTGAGATAGCATGTTCGGTACACTTTACAGGCAAAGTGCAACCAAGTATTTCTAGAATTTGTATTTTGAATTTTAATGAGGGGTTAATAGATATTCCCCTTGTTTGTAGGCAATGTGAGGTCGAAGAGCCTCCGTGTTGGAAAGTATGTCTTAAAAATTGTTTTTCTCGGGATAAAAATACAAATGCAGTTATAATTAATACTGAAGAGTGTATTGGATGCGGAGAGTGTGTTAAAGCATGCCCGATTGGTGCCCTATTTTTTAATCCTGAAACTCATAAAGCATATAAATGTGAGTTATGTGTTACCGAAAATTCTTCTATCCCTCCCTGCATAAAAGCATGTCCATCCAATGTTTTAGAATATGCTGAAACTCCATTTGATGCTTCTGAAGAATCTACTCCTAATAAGGTAGCCCTATCCTTAATAAAAAAGTTAATAGGAGGGGTAAAATGAAAAATATTGATAAAGGTTTTGTGGGAAAAATATTAGAAATTGATCTATCTACCCATAAAACAAATATTAAGCCAATAGATCTAGAAGAGGTTAAAAAATATATCGGAGGAAAGGGCTATGCAACAAAATTACTTTGGGACTATATAGCTGCTAAAAATGGCCAAATAAATGCTTTTGATTCAGATAATCCTTTAATTTTTGCTACAGGTCCTTTAACCGGAACTAGCTTACCCCCTTCCGCTAGAGCTTGTGTAGTTTCAATATCTCCTTTAACCGGTATATATAATGATTCTCATGTCGGTGGATCTTTTGGCCCAGAGATGAAATTTGCTGGTTATGATTTTATTATCATTAAAGGAATTTTAGAGAAACCTAGCTATATTTGGATCAATGATGACAAAATTGAAATTAGGAATGCAATTGATTTATGGGGAAAAGATGTTTATGAAACTGACGAGTTATTAAAACAAAAACATCACGATAGAAGAATTCAAGTAGCTTCTATTGGACCAGCAGGAGAAAATTTAGTGAAATATGCAGGTATTACTTTTTCTTTACATCATCATGCTGCCCGAGGTGGCTTGGGGGCAGTAATGGGAGCTAAAAAACTTAAAGCCATAGTAGTTAAAGGAAGTGGGTATATTGGTGTTGGTGATTCAGAGAAATTTGAAAAATTATCTAATGAATGTGCTAAATCTATAGAAAGTGACATTAATTTATTTAGTATGAAAAAGCATGGGACTGCTAGAGGTGTAAGCTGGTCAAATAATGTGTATCTTTACCCTACCCGAAACCATCAGGAAGCAAATTTCGAATATGCTGATAATCTTAATGGAGAGAAGCAAGAAGAAAAACTTTGGATTCAAACGAAAGCATGTTTTGGATGCTCAATTCATTGTAGTCATATGGGAATTATTCCCGAAGGACCATATAAGGGAACTATTTTTAAGGGAATTGAGTATGAAATAACAGATTTGCTCGGAGCAAATTGCGGGGTTAGTGATTTAAATGCAGTAGCCTATTCAAGTATGCTTTGTGATAAATTAGGTTTAGATGCATTATCAACTGGTTCTATAATTGCTTGGACAATTGAGTGTTACCAAAAGGGAATATTAGATAAAAAAGATGTAGATAACTTAGATTTAAAGTTTGGGAATTATATCGATATAAATAAACTTATTATTAAAATTGCATACCGGCAGGGATTAGGGGATCTTTTAGCAGAAGGAGTAAAAAGGGTTTCAAAGAAAATAGGAAAAGGATCTGAAGATTTTGCAATGCACGTGAAAGGTTTAGAGTTACCAGGTTGGGGAATTAGATCCGCCCCTTCTATGGGATTAAATTACGCTACTACTGATAGAGGAGGTTGCCACCAAAGGGCATTTCCTATTTCTTATGATTTAGGAGCAAAAACTCCTGATGGCAAAATATTAGATAGATTTGGGTCTCAAGGTAAAGCCAAAGTTACTATAATGCAACAAGATAAAATCGCAGCTCTGTATTCTCTTATTGCTTGCGATATTTCAACAGGGACATTGGGTACAAAAAGGCTTATAAAATTATTAAATTTAGCTACTGGTTGGGATTGCGATGAAAAAGAATTTATTAAAGTTGGTGAAAGAATATGGAATCTATCTCGAGTGATAAATTTTAAAAATGGCATGACCAAAAATGATGATACTTTGCCAAAAAGGATTTTTAAAGATAAAATTTCTGTAGGTTCTGGTATAAAGGTAAACCTTCCTGAAGAAAATTTCAAAAAAATGTTAAATGACTATTACAAAGAGAGAGGATGGGATTCTAAAACTGGCAAGCCAACTGCTAAGAAGTTAAGAGATCTTGATTTAGGATTTGTAAAATTTGAAAAAGGTAATGATCTTTAAAAAAATACAAACTAAATAGCAATAAAACTCTAAAAGTAGGCGATAGGTTATCATAAAAATAAACTTATAAATTTTTAAGGAGTTGAAGCCTTAGGGATATAAAATAATATTTTCCAAGCTTTATGTTCAAAAATATCTATTTTACTATGTGATGAGCCTACTCGTGGTGTATATGTAAAAGAGCGATAAAATTTTTATTATAAAAAAAGACAAATCATAGCAAAGTTTTTAGTGGAGAATTTAGTAAAGAAAAAATTGTTGTATTAATGTGGGTTAAAAACTTTTTTAAAAAGTGTTCTATTTAATGATGTTTTAATAGTCTAACATGATTTATAAAAAAATTTAGAATAGAAGAGGTTAAAAAAAAAGAATTTAGTAAGTGGATAAAAAATTTTAAAAAGGACCACTTAAGGGAGGATTTAGTAGTGAAAATTATTTCTGTAGAACCAATTGTATTACAGTATAAACTTGATAATCAGCATAAATTCGCATGTTCTCAAGAATGGTGTAATGATAGAACGATAATGATATTAAAATTAAAAACTGATGAAGGTATTACTGGTTGGGGAGAAGCTACTGGTCCAGCTTTTGTTCATAAAACTATTATTGATTTAGAATATGCGCCGAAGTTAATTGGGATGGATCCATTTGAGAGTGAATTAATATGGGAGAATTTATATAACTGTCTTCAAGATCATGGTCAAAAAGGAGTGGCAATAGAAGCACTTAGTGCTATTGATATTGCATTATGGGATATTAAATCTAAAGCGTTAAATATGCCTTTATATAGGCTTTTAGGAGGAGCTTTTAGGGAAAAGATAAAGCCTTATGCAACAGGATTGTATCATAGAGAGTCAAATGATATAAAAGGAGAATTGGTAAGGGAAGCATTAACTTATGTAGAACAAGGGTTTTTAGGTATTAAATTGAAAGTTGGTTTTGAAAGAATTGAACATGATATAAAAAAAGTAGAGGCTATAAGAAAAGCTATCGGAGACAATATAAATCTTATGATAGATGCAAATCATGCATATAATGCAAAGGACGCTATAAAACTTGGAAAAAAGGTGGAAGAATTTAATATAACATGGTTTGAAGAACCCGTTCCTCCAGAGGATATTAACGGATATATTGAAGTGAAGAATAATATAAACATACCTATAGCAGGTGGGGAGGCAGAATTTACTCGATATGGATTTCATGAATTGATAAATAAGCGAGCAATAGATATTATACAACCGGATAATTGTATGATGGGTGGTCCTTCGGAATACAAAAAAATAACAACCTTAGCATCTATAAATAATATTCAATGTACCCCTCATATTTGGGGGAGTAGTATTGCACTTGCGGTAGGTATGCAGATGGCTTTTTCGCAGCCTGATTTTCCTAAAAGTTTAAATCCGCAAGAGGTATGGTTAGAGCTTGATAGGACGCCTAACATTTTCAGAGAAGAACTTAGTTTAATTAAACCTGAAATGAAAAATGGATATATTTATTTGCCAAAAGAACCAGGATTAGGTATTTTAATAAATGATAAAATTATTAAACAATACCGTATAGCCTAATATATTTTTGGAAATTGATTTTAATTTTACAAACTCTAGAATTAACTAGATAGTGAAAACAATATTGTGTGGGTGGTCCAGTATTGCTAGTAAAAAGGTAATTTAGTGTGAACCCCTCACCTATAAGGGTGATATGAGAGCAATTTCCCATATCTTTCGTTTGTTCTTTAATTTAGCGGGAACTCCCCATCTGTTAAGGTGGGGATGAGAGCAAGTTCCCGGCAAGTCGGGACAGACGATAGTATGTTAAAGCAAGTTCCACGCCTGTAAAGGCGTGGGAATCTAATTAGTTTTAGAAAAAGTATGCAAAGTAAACTAGGAAGATTTTTTGTACTCAGTATAATTTAATCTAACTATAAAGTTGGCAGATTTTAAAGAATTAAATTAAATGGTAAGCAATAAAAATAATAAAAATAATTTATATATTAAAACCGATGAAGATAAATTTGTAAATAAAAAAATTGGGAAAACTTTCCAAAATTTAGAAAATCAAATATATGAACATATTAAAAAAAAGATTATTTGGCATGAAATTAAAATGGGAGAAAGAGCTATTGATAAAAAGCTAGCGTAAGATTTAGGTGTTAGCAGAAGTATAGTTAGACAAGTTCTTACTATCTTAGTAAAGGAGAATTATTAATAATGATTTCAAGAAATGATTAGTAAGGTAAGAAATAGTAAATAAAAAAACAGGAGGAATGAAATATGAAAGAATTAAAAGGTATTTGTGCGGCATCTTGCACTCCATTTAAAGAAGGTGGCGAGGAAGTAGATGAAAGTGCTTTAAAAGCTCATCTTGATTATTTGATAGAAGCAGGAGTACATATTATTCTTGTTTGTGGTGGTACAGGGGAGTTTGCTTATCTTCGTCCTGAAGAGAAAAAGAGGATTGTTGAAGTTTCTTCAAAGCATATTAATGGTAGGACAGCTTTTATGGTTCAGACTTCAGCAATAAGTACGGTTGATGCGATTGATTATGCAAAACACGCTGAGGAAGCAGGGGCTGATAGTCTTCTTGTTTTACCCCCATACTTTGAAGGGCCTGATGCTGATGGTGTTTATTATCATTATGAAAAAATTGCCAATGCAGTTAATATTCCTGTTGTTGCTTACAATATTCCTGTACATTCAGGATTTGATATTACCCCACAGTTTTTTAAACGGATAATGGAAATTGATAATATAAAATATATCAAAGATAGTACAGGGGATTTTGTACGAATCCGTGAGCTAATAGTAGCCGCAGGAGATAAGGCTAAAGTTTTTAATGGTGCTGACCCTATTGCCTTCGAATCCCTTGTTGCAGGAACTATTGGTTGTATATGGGGCGCAGCAAATGTAATGCCGAAGGAATGTGTTCAGCTTTATGACCTAATTATGGCCAATAACTTGGTTAAGGCAAAAGAATTGTGGGAGCGGATGCTTCCTGCTAATTTGTTCTTCTGGAATCACGTATATAATTCATCCGTTAAAGCTGCTACGAATCTTTCTGGTAGAAGAGTTGGAGAATGTAGAAAACCCGTTCAACCTTTAAAGGATTCTGAGCTGGCGGAGTTAAAAGAGGCTTTGAAACCTCTCGGAATTTAATAATTTAGTCTATAGGATATTTTTACTTGTGGAAGAAAATAGAAGAGAGGGAAATGATTTTTCTTTCTTCTATTTTTCGTTAAAAGCAGAAAACAAGAAGACTACTATCGAGAATCTGAGTGAGCCTTTAGAAAACAGGCTTAACCCATTGATATACAAGGCTCACAAAGAATTCAACTTTTCACCCAAAAGGTGAAGCAAATATATACAAAAAATGCCCTCTAAGTGGTTTAATTAGTGGTGTTGAGCCTACTAAAAACCAAAGAAAAGAAGCACTTAATGACATGATTGACAAAGTTGAATTCACAGCAAAAATTTTACCTCAAATGCAGGAGTTTTGCTACTCCCTAATTATACAGAGGAACAAAGGATATTTCAAGAACTTGACGAAATGTTGATCTTTGATAATAAAAGAACAGAAGCAATAAAGATGAACCACTTGAAAACTTTGATTTGTGGCGGTTTTGTAGGTGCAGATAAGCTAGAAAGGTTTCTTTTGTTAAAAGCAGATCCGTTAATTAAAGAGTGTGGGATCAATATCAGAGAGCCAGAGAATATCTCAAGATTTCTCTACAATTTCAGTTTTAAAATAACGCAGATGGCAAGAGACATAAACTTTAGAACCTTTTAGAAGTTGCTCAAGAAGAAAAAGCTAAAGAAAAATAGTGATTGACCTAGATAGCAGAGCAGTCAATGTTGAAGGGAATCAAGAAGTAGCCCTTAAAGGATACCATCCTGGTCACAAGGGGAATAACTGTTACAACATTCTGATGGCATTTTTGTGATGAATTAAAGGCTTTATACGTTCTGGAAATACATACACCTCTAATGGTGCTGCCGAAATGATAAAAGAAAGCATTGCCAACCTCCGAGATGAAGTGGACAACATCGTTTTTCAGAATGGACAGCGGTTATGAAAGCGAAGAGATCACAGAAGTTATTGAAGAAGCAGGATACCAGTATGTGGTAAAAGCCCAGGAATACTCTAAACATGCTTGATAAAGCTTATGACAGACCAGTTAAAATTTGGGAAGATTATGGTTATCAAAAACAAGTCTTCATGAAACCTGACCAATGGAGCAGGGCAAGGAAATTTGCAGTGGTCAGGGAATTAAAACCGGAAGAAGATAGAAAACAACTTAAGCTTGTTAGAAAGTAGTGATTATACCCCTGCCATGTATGTCACCAATACTACATGGGAACTCGCCGACACCGTGAAATTCTATGAGAAACGTGGAAACTGTGAAAATTACATCAAGGAAACCAAGTATGATATGAACATAGGCTCTTTGAAAATGAAATCCTTCTCTCGCAAAGGAAGCGTTTTTCCAGATCATGATGCTGGTGTACAACATATTCCTGCTATTTACAATGGATAAAGTTTCAGGCAAGTGAGTATAGGCAGTGGATACTGACCTTCAGATTAAAATAGGTGTTTGTGGCGGGTAAGATTATAAGGACTGCCAGGCAGACTATATCGAAGCTTCTGGAAGGGTAACCTTATAAAGAAGTTTTTCAGTAAAAAGCTGTTAAAGAACAAGACCTGTGGATTAAGGAGAGCTTTTAAAACAGACTATCTGTGAATAGTTTAAGAGTTTTGTGTTTTTTTAACGGAGAAAAAATAAAAATAAAAGTTTCTTTGAAAGGAGGTGAAGAAAATAGTAGAATTTGAATGTAGATTCGCAGATTCATCATGAAATTTTTGAGGGCTTTAGATGAATTTAGCAAAAAATCTGCGTAAATATTTCAGACGCAGATTTCGGGTATTATATAAAAATTTTATTTAAATATCAAACATAATTAAAAAATCAATAGGAGGCCTATTATAATGGAAAAAAATTCTAATGTTATATTTGAACAAGAGCGCGAAATACCAATGATTGATAAGACAGATATATTGGTCGTTGGAGGAGGACCAGCTGGTATAAGTGCAGCTTTAGCAGCTGCTCGACATGGGGCAAATGTAATTCTTATAGAGAGATATGGTTATTTAGGTGGAATGGCTACAGGTGGTTATGTAATACTATTCGATGGAATGGGAAATGATAAGGGGGAGCTAATTGTTAGAGGGATTGCGCAAGAAATAATAGAAAAGTTGGAAAAAATGGATAATGGAGTAATTTATCCTCCTAAAAATATTTGGGGTTCGAATAATCCAAATCTTGTTAAAAAATGGAGATTTTTTGATGCAATAGGAGAGAAGGGGAAAAGGATAAGATATAGCCCTGTTGTTCATCCAGAATATTTAAAAATCTTAAGTGTAAGACTCTTAGAGGAGGCCGGAGTAAAATTAATTTTTCATGCTTATGCTTGCTCAACAATTATAGAAAATAGAAAAATTAAAGGAATTATCTTCGAAAGCAAAATGGGACGTATGGCAATATTATCGCAGGTAACTATTGATTGTACTGGAGATGGTGATGTATTTGCTTTAGCGGGTGCCGATTTTGTTAAAGAAGATTTACCAGTTGGTCTTGTTTTTAGAATCGGAGGTGTTGATACTAATAAATCAGATAAGTATATAATAGAAAATTCAATAAAATTTAAAAAATTATTGCAAGGATTTAATAAGAAAAATAGATTAAAAGGTGCTTTGGCAGGCCTTGCCTTAAAAGAAAAAGAAGTATCAGGATCTTCAGGACTTTATAATAGAACTACAATCGATTCGGTTGTATGGTTTAACAATTCTTATCCGAAGGGTGATACATTAAATATTGAATATTTGACATGTGCTGAAAATATAATAAGAAAACAGGCATTATTAACTTTTGAATTTTATAAAAAATATGTTCCTGGTTTTGAGAATTCTTTTCTTTTAGATACAGCTCCTCAGATTGGAACTAGAGCCAGTCGAAGATTAATTGGAGAACACACATTAACTAAAGATGAAGTAAAGGATAATGTAAAATTTAAAGATACAATTGCAACTTGTGTTACTGAAATCAATGATAGTTCTTTTCTTAACATACCATATGGATGTTTATTGCCCAAAGAAATTGAAAATATTCTTGTTGCAGGTCGTTCAATTTCCACTGATTTTGTTACGCTTATAACTTCTAGACTAATTCCTGCTTGTATATTGACCGGACAAGCTGCAGGAGTAGCAGCTTCTTTGGCAGTAAAAGAAGGTTTATTGCCCAGAGAAATAAACCGAAAAAAGTTAATATCACTTTTAATAGAAGATAATGTATTTTTACCACAGTAGTTTGCAGGAGTTTAAAACAAAATAATGAAATATTATTATTTATTATTGTTTTTTTAAATTTCTTGTTTTAATTTTACATAACTACAAAAAATATCAACATGTTTTGTCAAAATATCTTTGAGATATATTATGAGGAGGAGGTGATATCACTAGAGAAAATATATGTGCTTAGAATATTGTCATTTATTAAAAAATTTACTTATTTTTATTTGTCCGTATAGGTTTTCTAGAACGTTTTTTTAACTTTTATTGGCTACTCTATTTATATCATTCATAGGGTGTAGCTCCTTTTTGTTTGAGCTTGTACTAACTTAAAATAGATTTTGTAATAATTGAGATCAATATCCGAGATTATTAGATAAATAATTATTTTTATTAAAATATTTTTTAATTAATATTAGGAGGGTATTAAATATGCCAAAATTAAAAAATTTTATGGTGTAGTTCCACCTGTTGTTACAGTTTTTAATACAGATGGAGAAATTGATGAGAATAAGACAAAAAACTTTATCCAGCATTTTATTGATAAAGGTATTCATGGAATTTTTATAGGTGGTACTACTGGTGAATTCTCTTTGATGACTATGGAGCAAAAAAACAAATTGTTAAGGTTGGAGTTGAGGCTGCTAATGGGAAAATACCAGTTATTGCAGGAGTGGGTGATAATAGTACTCGTACAGCTGTTGAACTTAGTAAAGAGGCAGAAAAATCTGGTGCTGATGGAGTACTAGCATTTTACCCCATTATCCAAATATCCAAAACCTACCCAGGAGGGCTTATATGAACATTATAAAGCAATTGCTGAAGCAATTAACATTCCAGTCGGTGCTTACAATTGCCCAGCCCAATATGGAATTAATATTGAACCAGAAACTATAAATCGTTTAGTTGAAGAAGGGTATATTCAATTCATAAAAGATACAGTAATTGATCTTGACCATACAGCTGAAGTCGTCCGCTTAACTGAAGGAAAAATAAGGTTTGGACTGGCTATGACACCAAAATTTTACCTGGGTTAAGTTTAGGTGCTGATGGTTGTATTGTAACTATTGCTAATTTAATTCCAGCCGAAATCGTGTCAATTTATAATCTTTTTAAAGAAGGTAATATAATAGAAGCAAGAAGAAAGCAATTGTCTATTTTCCCTTTAACTAGAGCTATCTTTGCTCGTGAAGATATGCAACTTTTAAAGGAAGCAATTAGATTAACTGGATATCAAGTTGGAAATGCTCTTAATCCGGCCACAAAAGCTTCCAAAGAACAATTAGAGAAAATTATATTGGAATTGAAAAATTTAGGGAAAATAAAAGGAGGAGAATTTTACAAGTATTAATTATATTAGCGGAAATTTTCCACCTGTAAAGGTGAGGATGAAAGCAGTTTCCTGTTTATTCTGTTTGTTCTTTGATATAATGAAAATATGAAATTAAGAAAAGCAGCTCATATTGTATGCAAGACTTAATATCATATTGTCTGGATAACCCGATACCGTAAAAAGATTTTAATAACTTGAATAAAAGGTTATCTGAAAATAATATTTCAGGAAGTAAGGAAATATTATTCTGATTGGGACTACCTAGTGTCCTGTCCCTAACGGATCTTTACATTTGAAATTTTTCTCATAATGCTTTCAACAGAAGCAGTCCAGAGGAATACTTTTGGGTTTTGATTATGAGATTCAATATATTGTTTAATAGCCATAA
>Ga0307379_10002333_pt1 | contig 28341 bp, 57 predicted proteins | sample UN2MG_FD_202237 | JGI IMG/M metagenome (GOLD analysis project Ga0307379, IMG submission 202237) | Soil microbial communities from Risofladan, Vaasa, Finland - UN-2 | ecosystem: Environmental > Terrestrial > Soil > Coastal area > Acid sulfate soil | place: Finland: Risofladan, Vaasa | collected...
AAGGACGGAAATTTACCGCCAACTTGGAGTTGTTTAATAGAAACCTTTGACGCCATTAATTTAACACCTTTAAATGGCTCTGTATTAACGGGACAAGATACTTTATTTCGTTGCACTTGGACAAGCGTAAACGCCCCGATTATTTCATTAGTTGATATTTGGGGAATTAATAGAATTGAGATAACAGACCAACAAGGATATGCAATAACCGAAATGAGTAGTTTAAATCTACCGTTGCCAACGGGACAACAGTTATTAAAACCCTCTGTTGGAACTCTTTTAGATGTAAACTTAGTTTTGGGGAACGTGGTTTTTGAGTGCTTAATTGACGGAAGCCTAATTACTACGGGGACAAGCTATAATTTAAGTTCAAGGATTCACGAAGATGCTTTACCAACGGAAGCAAAATTAACAAGCCCCGACAATACCGCTAAAGATACGAGCGGAGCGGGAACAGATACGAAATTTCAAGCACCTTAAAAAATGATTATAGAAACTTTAGCAAATACAACCCCTTATAGTTATAAAGATGGAAACGCTTGTAAAATTTTAGGCGAAAGTTTGCCAACTCCCGTAACTCCCGACATACCCGATTTTTGCATATGCGATTTTATACAATGTAAGTTCGTTGAAAAGGTTTTTGCCGACCCGATTAACCCTAATGATTTTTGGAAAAACGATAAAACGGAATTTCTATTTAAAAGGATTGTTGCGGTTGATACCGTTGATATGGAATTATGGTTAAATGAGGTTAAAGTTGCCGATTTAAATACAAATGCGGAGGGTACATACTTTCCTAATTTTGTTGGGAGTGCGGAACAAATCTTATACAAAGGATATTTAATAGATTGGAATAAAGTTCAAGCCCTTTACGGTTTCGGGCAATATCAAGTTAAGGTAAATTTGAACATATTAGGTAACCCCTCAACGTTTGAAAGTAGGTATTTTAACCTTTGCCTTTATAATGATATTATTGCTCACGAAACAGTTAGAATTGAAAGCACTCAAAACGGAAATATTATAGGAAATCAATTTGATTTTACGGGGCTTAATTGGTATGGTAGCGTTCGCATCCCCGCTGTCTTTGGTAAGCCCGTTCCAATTTATGAGGAAGATAGATATGTTAGTGAAACCCGAAAGAAAAAACAGATTCAAGATAAAATGTCAAGGGAATGGTTTTTGACTACTAAGAAATTAAGTTGGGAAATTGTAGAGGTTTTAATCTATAATAAGATGTTAGCCAACGAAATATTAATTACAGATTATAATATCTATGCCGAAAGCGTTTGGAGGCGTATAAGCGTTTTACCAAAAGAATTAGAAAAAAGAGATACAAGCGGACACCCCGATAAACTTTATAATATTACTTTTGTAGATAGCTATGATTATTTCATAAAAAGAAACTTTTAAAAAATGGGAAAACAGATAAACCAATATACGAAAGTCCGAACAAATCTAACCTTAGTTGTTGATGATTTAATGGACTTAGATTCAACCGATGATTTCGGGAGTACTTATGAAAGTGCTAAAATGACAATAGGAAATCTATTAGCATATTTAAACGGAAATATTAATAACCTATACAACGGGGACGGAACACTTTTAGGGGATAGAACAGTAACAGCGGGGATACCCACTCAACCCGTAACCTTTTGGACTAAGTGGCTCGGTGGCGATGTAATAGTTGAATGCGATGATGAGTTATTTGATAGAGCCTTTTTAGTACAAAATTCAAGTCAGCAAGAAGTTGCAAGGTTAGGTTATGATATTGGAACTTTATCGGGAGAATTAGAAATTACCGCAATAGGAGGATTTGGGGCATTTTTTGAAGCAAGAGCGAATGAGTTTTGGGTTAATACTAACGTTTTATATGTTGGTGGGAATGTAGGGGTGGGATTAACAACCCCGTTAGAAAAATTACATTGCCTAAATAAGATTAGAGCCGATGAAGAATTTAACATTAATGGAGTAGACGGAATAGGAGGGATTGCGGGAACTGTTTACACTTTCGGAGGTGGTGGAATTGGCGATGTTTTAGATATGACTATTGCGGGTGGAATTGTGGTAGCAATTAATTTAGTGCCTTAATAATAAAAACGATAAAAACTAATAAAAATGATAAAAATTACAAAACAACTTAACCGAATAGATGGTGGTACAGTTACAGCAAATTCTATCTTAGATTATAAGGCAGTATTAAATCCATCTGAAAAAACAATACAATATATTCTATGCCTTTATTTTAGCCAAGCAAAAAAAGATGAGGGTTGTCCTCATTTATCTGTTACAGAATTTAGTAGTGGCCTATCTAAAGTTTGTAGTGGTACGGATTGGGATTTATTAAATGATGCGGGTGGATTAGACCAAATTGAAACTTGGTTGTTAGAGTTAATTATTGCTATAGTTGGTGTAGGAAACGCTGTAATCGTATGAAATTAACAGACGAAGAAAGAGAATTATTAATGAATAGTATTGATTTATCAATTTCTAATGTTAGTAATTCAGTAAATCAAATGAAAACAGTTGAGGCTAAAAGCCTTGCGAGAGAGTTAATTGGAAAATTATTAGAACTAAATAAAAAATTATCTAATGTTCAAGCTAAGTAAAAGAAGCCAAGAGAGGCTACAAGGTATAGAGCCGATATTAATAGATATAGTAAATGAGGCGATAAAAGAAAGCCCCTATGACTTCGGTATTCCATCTTTCGGAGGATTACGAACAGAGGAGGAGCAACATTACCTATTTAATAAAAAGGTATCTAAGTGCGATGGATATAATAAAAAGAGTTACCACCAAACAGGAAAGGCTTTTGATATTTACGCTTATGTTAATGGAAAGGCAACTTGGGATAAGAAATATTATGAGCCTATTGCAAGACATATACAAAAGGTAGCCCAATTTAAGTTTGGGATAGTATTAACTTGGGGAGGAGATTGGAAGAGTTTTGTAGATATGCCCCACTTTCAAATATAAAATAATGAAAGCCTTAGATAATACTAAAAGGACAAGATTTAAAATAACTACCTATTCATTAGTGGCTTTATTTCTTTGCTTAGGATATTCTATTTATAAAGAATTAAATGAGGTAGCAGTAGCATTAATTGTTCCAATTTCTGCGACTATTTCTATCTATGGATGGGGTGAAACTAAGAGAAAATCGATTGATGAGAGCAAATCCTAATCGTTGTTTTACAGCGTGTACGAAAATAATAAGATAACTATACTTATAAAATGAAACAGATTTCTATACACCATATCATACTTTTAGGGATTCTTTACCTTGCTTTTGATAGCTTTTTTCCGTTTAAAAAAGAAGGATTTAGCCAAAAGGAGGTGGAACAATCGATTAAATTACACGATTTAGCCCAAGAAAATAACCTCTTAAAGAAACAAAATAACCAATATGAAGTCAAAATAATCCAATTTAGAGATGAAAAAAGCAAGATTGATTCTATTACTAATGGCTATAATGAGCCTCAAATTGACAGTTTTTACACAAACTATTTCAAGAGATAGTCTAAAATGCTTTACTTATTCTGAGGCAAAAACTATAATTATTGACTTAAAAAAAGGAGTAATATGCGATTCAATTTCTCAAATACAAGGATTACAAATTGTCAATTTTAAGGAGATTATTACGAATAAAGATGAGGAAATTTTTATCAAAAATTCTCAAATTTCTGACAAAGAAAAAAATATAAAAGCCTTAAATCTTAAATTAAAAGTCTATAAAAAAGTATCAAAATTCGGTATTCCTACTGCCTTAATTGGAGGCTTTTTTCTCGGAATTTACCTCAATAAATAGCTATTTTTCAAAAAATACCCTCAAAAAAAATGTCTGCTATCAGCGAGTGGTGGTAGTCGCAAATCGTTTGGTACTTTTTCAATATACTAATACTTAACAGGGGCAATATACTGTTAAAACGATTAAAACAACGATTAAACAGCATCCTTAAAAACGGGATTTTAGCGTAAAAAAGCCGTTAAAAATAGCCTAAATTTTACCTAAAATATACCTTTTACCCCCCTTTTTTTTTACCTAAAAAGCGACCTTTAGAGAGGTTAATTCGACCTTAAAATAACCTTAAAAAAGGTTGAAAAAAATTAGGAATTTAAAAAAATAGCATTACATTTGTACCTCCATAAGTTCTAATTATATTCGCTTTTGTTCTACTTAAAATCCTCTCTTCGGAGGGGATTTTTTTTTATATGTATATACCATATTATAATGGCACATCTTTTATTACTTTTATAATATCCCTTTTATATGTATTCAGAAATTTCCTATACCATATTATATTGGTACATTAAATAATTAAAGGCTTAGATACCTTTTAACGATTTCAATAGATTCATCTAAGGAATAAGACACTTTTGTTAAATAGCCTCTTTTATTAAGTTCTGAAATCCACCTATCTTGATTGGGGGTTGTTTTATTCTTACCAACTTTTATTTCTATTAGGAGTGCGTGGTAAAATCCTCTCGCCTCAAATATTATAATATCGGGCACTCCACTTTTAACTCCTTTCTTTTTTAACTTATTACCTAAGGGAGAAAATGTTGTTCCGTTTTTATTTACGATTACTCTTAGTTGTCTTTCATTAGCAGGATGGAACCAAAGCACCCCTATACTATCTAAGTACTTAGCCATAGATATTTGGAAATTATCCTCCAAACCCTTATATGCACTCGCTTCAACAGACATTCCGTAAATGTACGAAAAAAAAAACGAGTGGCAAACACCTATAAAACAAGGAAAAACGAAAATAGTTAAGATAAATAATAGGATATCTAATATTTAGTTATATATTTACCATCAGTTAAGCAGTTAAGTTCCTTGAAATCCTGAAAATTTTTTAACCCTGTCCAAACAGAACAGTGTTTCTCCAAGTAGATTCCGTTAATAGAGAAGTAGATAAGTAGAGAAGTATTTTCGAACAAACAGTTCTAAGTAAGGTAGGTATAAAAATTTTCAGTTTGAAAATCCAAAGAGAAAATATTAAGTGAAAATAGGTTAAACCTTTTTTACTTCTTATTAGTTATCTCCTCTCCTTAGTCTTAACCTAAGGAGGAGAGTTATAAAAAATCTACTTATTAAATCTTAGTAAATTTAAGGAGGTAGTATTAAACTAATAAGAAGTAAGATAGATAGGAGGCTGAGCATTACCTTAGTATTAAGAGATAAAAATCATCAGTATGATTACAGATAACTTTTAAAAAAGACCTTTTTAAATTGCGGTAACTTACTTAGTAGCTAACAGATAGGGTTAGGGCTACAAACAATCCCCTTAGTAATAAGATTACATCAGAAATTAGAAGTACGAACTAAGCGAATTAGTATAAGGGGACAAACTTAAAAAATAGAAATTATGGAAAATGTAAATGAAAAATTATCAGAAAGAGAAATTCAATTAATGGAATTAAAATGCAGATTAGATAGCCTTAACAGTTCATCAGAAGAATTAGCTAAGGAACTAACTACTGAAAAAATTGAAGAGTTAAATTCATTAATGAATAACCTCTCTTTAGTATTATCAATGCAGAGGGATAAATTAAATATGTTTACAAGAGAGAATAGAACAAAAAGTGGAAAGTTAAATAAACAAGCGAACGAGCAATTTAGACTATCAACTTCAATAAAAAATTCATCTATGATTAGAGCAATCGAATTATTAACTAAAATTTAAAAATTAGAATTATGAATAATTTACATATTGACTTAACTAAATTAAGTCCAAATGAAATTAAAGAATTATACAAAATAATGTATAATGTATCAGATGACTATTGCAGAGTAATAGAAATTTATTGGGATAACATAGTAGAATTAGATAGAATATTTTTAATTAATTAAAAACTTAAAAAAATAGAAATTATGGAACTTACACAAAAACAAACAGAAACAATTTTATGGACAATGCTATTTAGTTTTGCCTATGAAGATTTTAAATGTGAAGCAGATGAAAAAAGAGTAATAACAAAACTCTTAAAATCATTACCAAATAACGGACTTTATTTACTTAATGATATTTGCACAGAGTTTGAAAACGGAGAAAAAATTTACAGATTTAAAATTAAATAATATTAACAAGGGGCTTTAATTAGCCCCTTTATTACTTTAGAAAATATGGAATTAATAGTAAAAGATTTTAGTACAGTATTAAGAGGCGAACAAGTTGTTGGCTTTATGAGTGATTATAACAAGGACTACGGAACACTAATTAATGAGATGGTATTTAATACTTTCTTTTTAGTTTATCCACGAAAAAATGATGCCTTAGGGATGCTACAAGATGAGGGAGGAATAGAGGAGATTGATATTTGGAGTATTAGAGGGATGCACTATGAAGTTGCACAAGCCTTAGCCGATGCAGGATATAATAAAGGCTTTAAGTTAATATCGCAAGACGATTATGTAAATAACCAATTCAAATAATATTAATAAAAAATAATAATTAGAACTTATGGAAAATCAAGTAAATATAAAAGCAGTTAAGGAATTAGAACAACTTAAAAAGCAACAAGAAAAATTAGAGGCTACAATTAAAGCCCAAGAAAAATTAGCCAAGAATGATATTAAAAAAACAGAGGCTATAGAGGAGGCAAGAATAAGTTTATCGAATAGAGTATCTAATCGTAAAAAACGATTCTTATTAGAAACATCGTTTTCAAAGGCTTTAACGAACTTTAATAGTAAAGTTAAGGTAAGAGTATATGAGGATGATTTAAGTATTACACCGACTGTCTATATTTATGAGGAGGGTGTAGAATTTAGCCAACGATGGCAGGGTAAACCTCTTACTGAAAAAATAATGAAACTTGAAATAACGTATAGAGGGATTAAGATTGACTTAGTAGATAGTTCAAGCAGACATAGTAGTATTGAAATAGTTGCTGAGTTACCTTATTCAGTAGAGGATAGCAGACGTAAATTAAAAAATCCTAAAACAATCTTAACCAAAATAGATGATTACTTTGAAAGAGTCGCCTATCAAAAAGAGAAAGTAACACAAGAGGAGTTATCGTATCAAAAGGCTAAGGAGTACTTAATGAGTATTTGCCCTGTGGAGGCTGTAATATTTACTTATGAAGATAAGCAGAACGGACTTTATGATGGATATATGAACTCAAATCATTTAATAATAGATTTTGCTAATGGTAATAGTGCTAAGTATAGAGTAAATAGAACATCAGAAGAGAATAAGGATTTTACATTAAGCCTTGAAAAGTTTTTTGATTTAAGACTTATAGAAATTAAAAAGAATCCTCTAACAGTAATTAATCACTTAAAATAAAAAACGATGAAATTAGTAGGTGAGAATAAAATAGAGAATATGATTATTGCATTAGACAATAACGAAAAGGTAAGTAGATGGTGTATAATGAGAAACTATCACTTGCTAATAGATTACATTCAAGATAATAGTCAATATCAATATCTAAAAAACGAAATAGATTTACAGTTTGATATGGCTAAAGAATCACTTTAAAAAATTAGAACTTATGATGATAAGAATAACAATACAACAAGTAAAAGATTTAAACGAATCTATCTTCATTAGATTTATTAATATAAGTGGGAGTTTTATACTACTTACAAATACGCAAGGAGATTCTTTTAAGGAACTAAGCGAAGCAATAGAATTTGTAAGAAAAAACGAATCCTTTAGAGAAAAACAAATTGAGTTAGCAACTTTTAAACAAGCAAGTTTAGGAAACGGACAATGGGATAACTTATAAAATAAATCAGAACGTAAATAGATTACTTACTTAAAAAATTAAATTATGAAAACATTTAGTATTGACTTTCAATTAATGGGAGTAGAGTTTGAGGTTAAAGCCAAAAACAAAAGAGAGGCAAGAAAAAAAGCCAAAGCAAAATTAAAGAGAGTAATTACCTCTCATATACAAACAATTTATATTGATGAATTATGATAAAATTAACCTTAAGTGGAGAGATGATGAAAGAGTTATTTCAATTAGAATATTCTCATATATTTTTAGAGAATAACGCTAAGACTAATAAATTAATAAACCAATATGCAACCGAAGTAGATAACGGTATGGATATTAAAAGGGCTTTGGATTATCTACAGGATGGAATTATGGCCAACGGAATGGCTGACTATCAAGAATAAGTATTATGGCTAAGAAAGTAGAAAAATTAAAAGGAGGTAAAAAGGCTAAGACTTATAGAGAATTATACGAGTTCCTTAAAGAGGATTATAATAAGTTTTTAAAGTATCATAGCCAACACCCCGATGACCATTTAGATTATACCGAGTGGATTTCAGAATGTATCGTTAAAACGACTGTTTATGGTTGGGAGGTATATTATGATATGTACTACGAAGTATGTTATCGAAAGGTTGTTACTAATTAAAAAAATAAATCTTATGGAGAAATCAATAAAAGAAATCTTAATTCGAGAAAGTGAAAGTTTGGAAATAGAATATAAGAGAATCGAACTAAGTAAAATGCAAAGATTAGACCAAACAGAAAATGATACAGCCTTAAGGAGGATTCAACATAGAATCGAAATGATAAGGCAAACAATAATTCTGTTAGATGTATCTACAGAAATAGATGAGTAAATAATAATAATTAATATAAATCAGAGGAGGCTAAATAAAACACCTCCTCACAAAACAATTATCTTATGGATAACAAAAATGAAAAAGTCTTCAATTTATTAGAAGCAACTAACCTTAATTGGACAGTTAATAAAGAGCCACTAATAACTTTAGATGGTAAGGAAACAGGCAGTTTCGGTATGTTTAGAAACGATACTCAAAAGTGGTTAGGAACTGTAGGCAATGGCTACACTCCTTTTCAGAATTTTGAGATGGCTGAATTAATGGTAAAAGCATCTGAGGGCATAGGATTAGATATGACTAAGGGAGGATTTTTACAGGAGGGTAAGAAAGTCTTTTTACAAATTCCTTTAGAGGATAAGTTTGTTGGTAGAGATACTATTAAAAGAAATCTTACTTGCCTTAACTCTCATAATGGTACATCTTCAATAGGATTTGGGAGTACGAATACCGTAGTTATCTGTTCAAATACCTTTCATAAGGCTTTTAAGGATAGTTCAATGAGTAAGTTTAGACACTCAGCAAATTCTAAAGAGAATGTAAAAAGGGCTATGGAGGATATGAGAAAGGCTATGGGCTTAGATGAGGATTTAATGAGAAAGTTTGAAGTAATGGCTAATATGCCGATTAAAGATGAGATATTCTCAAGGATTATGAATAAAGTTTTCGATATAGACTTAGATAAAAAGTCGGAGGATTTTAGCACTCGTAAAGTTAATACGATGAAAGTAATAGCCTCAACTATGGAAAGCGAATTGGAGAGCCACGGAAATACACTTTGGGGATTATTCAATGGAGTTACTTACTATACTAACCACGTTGCCCCTAAGGATAAGGATGAGAAAGAGGATTACATTATGTTTGGAGGAGGTTATGATAAAAACCTCTCAGCCTTTAATGAAGTAATGAAGTGGATAGAGGAGAATAGTAAAAGCCCTGTAGAGGCACTAATTAGATAGTGTAACAGGTTAAATAATTAATATGGAGAGATAGTATTGAAATATATTATCTCTCCTTTATATATCGTTAAAACGAGTATTATGAGTAAAGATAAAAAAGTACGTAAATTCATTGATGTTGATTTAGAAATAGATTTTAAAATTAAGATGGTAGCGAATAACCTCTCTATCATAAAAGGTAAGACAGTTCTCGAAAGAGAGTTATTAACTAAGTGGATTATAGAGGGTGTTAATAAATCATTAAAGGATTTAAAAACTAAATAGTGTTATATTGAATATTATCATTAAATTGCACAAATTATGGGAATAGTTGAACATTTCGAAAGTGAATACCACCAAGAATTAGAGAATCAAGAGTGGGAATACTTCGAGCATAAATTTGAAAAAGATAAGCAAATCGAAAAATTAAATAGTAACTTAAAAATTAATATTATGACAAAAAGTAAAGTAGAAAAAATCGTGGAAATTAAGCCTTGGACAGGGAGTAACGGAACAGTACATTATCACTCCTTAGTTATGGATAATGGAGATAAAATTAATATCGGTAAGAAAAAAGAGTTAGCGATTGGGGAGGAGTTATGTTACGAGATAGTTGATAGTGGACAGGAGTACAATAAAGCTAAAACAATAAACCCCGAATTTCAACAAGGTAATAAGGGAGGAGGAAACAAAGAGGATTATATAAAAGGAATTGAAGTTGGACACGCTGTAAATAATGCAGTTAATCTAATTTGTGCGGGAATGGAATTAGATGTAGTTGCAGATAAAAATTGTAAGACAGTAGAGGAGAAAATTTACGAGAGTGCTAAGGTAATAATGCTAATTAGCGAACGATTAAAAAGTGAGAAATAATGAAACAGACACTATATGAAATATCAACTGACTATCTGAATCTTATGTTATCTTTAGAGGAGACAGAGGGAGAAATTACACCCGAAATGGATAAGGCTTTGGAAATTAGTAAGGATAGCCTAAATACTAAGGCTAAGAATTATAATGAAATAATAGCTGTAAAAGATGCTTTAAATCTTAGGATTGATGAGGAGGTTAAAAGGTTACAAGCTATTAAGAAGCGAAATAATAGGGTAATAGACACCTTAAAAGAGAGGCTTGTTTGGGCTATTCAAATCTTCGGAGAGTTTGAAGTTGGCTTACTTAAATTCGGAACTCGAAAGAGTACTCAATTAATAGTAAATGATGCGAGTTTAATCCCCGATAAGTATAAAGTTCGGACTATTACTGAAAGCGTAGAAAAAAACGCAATTAAAAATGCTATTAATGATGGTGAAATTATAGAGGGTGTTGAATTAATAGTTAAGCAGAATCTAAAAATTACTTAAGATGGGTAAGATTTTTACAGACGACAACGGAAATATTGCTTTTGTAAAAGATAACATTATTAAGTTAAAGATTAAGGGACATAAAAGAATAAGAAAATTATTTGTAATATATAAATCCCTTAATCTAATCTACTGCGAAAGAGATAGAAAAAAGCACCTACATATTAAATCAAACTCTTATGGATTTAATTGGCATATTTTAATGAAAGCTAAGAGTACAGAAAATATACTCCTTAGAGATAAACAAGGGCTTTATTTAATACCTATAAAATTTATTAAAGATAGGGGGCAATTTATGCACTTTACTAAAAAGAAATTTGAACTACAAATCTTTCTCCAATTAGAGGAGATAATTAAATTTAAAATAAATGACGAAAGATTTCGAGATATTGTTTTCTAAAATAAAGGAGGCTAATGTAAAACAAAGGGATTTAGCTAAGTCCGTAGGAATAGCACCCGAACATTTAAATGCTATGTTAAATGGTAGATTAAAAATGAATAAAAATATGTATAAACGAATAAAATATTGGTATGAAAAAATTAAGGATTATAAGAAAAATGCCTAATAAGAATTTGGCAGAACTAAAACAATTTTGGGGGCATTTTAATACCTCCCACTATTATAGATATTTATTAGCAATTCAATAAAAATTTAGAACTTATGGAAAGTAACGAAAAAAGATTTAAAATTATAGCTAAGGAACGAGCAGAGGTTATAATTGAGAATATAAAAATGAAAGCCCTCCTTAAATGCTTTAAGGAACAATTTACAGATAGTAATAACTCTCTTTATGTAGAGATGATTAATTCACTAAAAATTAAAGGGCTATGATAGTAAGGAGCAAGAGGAGAAATACCTACACTAAAATTGATAATGAGATTTTTAAAAATGTAGATGATTTAGTGGCTGTTGGCCTATTAGCTTATTTACTTAGCTTACCCGATGATTGGATAGTTTATAAAATTACTCTTTACCCTAAATTTAAACAAGGTAGAGGAGCAGTTGATAAGGCTTTTAAAATCCTAAAAGAATTAGGTTATTTGGTAGGTAAGAGAAAGCAAGATGAGAAAGGGCTTATGAATGGCTTTGAGTGGATAGTTTATGAAACTCCTTTTGATAGGGGCTTTATCCATAAGGCTGAAATCGGTAGTACGGAGATAGAATCCATACAACCGAAAACCATCGCTATGGATAACCATATTATGGATAACGAACAACTACTAACAACTAATAATAAACAAACAACTAATAAATTACAAACTACTAAAGTGGGGCTTAATGAAAAAATAGAGGAATTATTTGAGGGTGTAGATATGGCTAAAATAAACTTATTCCATAAGTGGAGAGATTACAGAAAGTTAATAAAAAAACCTATAAAAGATGCCTCAATAGAAAGTGTAATTAAAAGATTCAAAAAAGAGCCTACAGAAAAATTACTTTATGTAATTGAAGCCTCTATTGAGAATGGTTGGCAAGGTTTATTTTGGGATAAGTATAATTTAAAAAATAATAATAATGGAAAATCAATTATCGAAACAGCAGAGCAACGAAGTTGGAATAACTAAGTTCAAGGATTTTACTGAGGAGAATCCCCACGCTGAACTTTTAAGATTTATAGATGGTTTATGTTTTAAATTATCTCTACCACCTTTAGAGGAGGGGCAAGTTATTTATATAGCTAAATTTTTAGTAAAGGAATTTAAGTGGGCTACTATGGAGGACATAGATAATGCTATTTTAAAAGCTAAGGCAGGAAAGTTAAAACAACTCAACTCCTCAGATTATAATAAACTTAGTATTGATTATCTCGGTAGAGTACTTACAGCATACAGAACGTATAAGGCTGAAAACAAGCTGATTGCCTGTACCAATACGGAAAGCAATACTAAGGCACTACCCGATAACGGTAACGAGCCTGTAGTCGCTTATAATCATATTAAGGCAATATTCTTAGATAAGAAAGGGGGCGAGTATCAATTCCCCGATATTATGTTAGCCGATTGGACTATCTGTTACCACTATCTAATTGAAACAGGCAAAATGATTGAACAGAGTTTAGAGGATAAAGTTGAGTTTGCCGAAATAGTTAGGGAGGATTTATTGGAAGAGTTGAAAGAGAATAGGATTGATACTAATGCCTTAGCCTACAAAATTAAAACTGAGAAAGCAACTAATAAGTATGCTGTAGCCTCAGAATGTATTAGGCGATTAGTAAGGGCTTGGTTTTTAACTAATAAGGATAAGCTATGAGTGAAAGGATATTAATAAAAATAGAGCATAAGGAGATTGAATTTACAGTAAAGGAAACACCCGATAGTCAATACTCTCCATATCAAACAGGATTTTCAAGAAAGGGAGGCGATTGGTGGGGTAGTTATTCGGGCTTTAATCCTAAGGCTAAAGAGGATATTAAAATTATCGAGGAGGCACTACAGAAATTTATTGATATGGGATATACAGAAAGAGAAATAAATATTGTAAAAAGTTTCGTGGATGAACTACGAACTACCCAATTAGAATTATTTTAAAATTAACTTATAAGTGAATTATGGATAATGAAAAAAAATTAAAAAAGGCATTATTAAGAATTGAAAAAATAATGGTAACCCCTTTCAAAGATTCTACATTAAGAAAAATTGATAATGTTCTTGCTGAGGTAAGAGTTAATAAATTATATGATAAAAAATAAGAATATGACAGATGAAAAAATTATTATAGAGATTAACGAAAATATTAATAACTATACAGAGAGAGGCGATTCATATAGTTTGCCGGAATTATTAAAAGCCCAAGACGAATTAAGTGGGTACAGTTTCTTTTTTGCTGAAATAGTTGCTGAGGCAAAAAAAGATTATAACTTTGGTTATCTAAAGAGAAAAATTGTAGTAAATAGGCAAACTCAAAGTATCTTAGATTTAAAGGTTGAAACTGCTATGAATAAAGCACAAACTAAATCGGAAGTACAGAATGAGGACTTACTTAAGGATGAACTAAAATTAGAGGCTTTATCGTTTAGCTACGATTTAAAATTAAAGCAGTTGAATAGAGTTTTATCAGCTATGCAACAAAGAATATCCCAAGCAAAAAAGGAATGGGAATTAACGAAATTTCAAACTACTTAATTATGAGTGAATCCTATAAAATAAAAAAACTTGAGAAAAAAATAAAAGAGTATAATTGTTTAGTACAATGGGTTATGGATGATATGATAAATGAATTAAAAAAATTAAAAGATGGGTGTAATATCAATCATTGAGGGGCATCTAAGATATGCTTTTAATATCCGTACTACAATTATGGTTTATAGAGAGGAGGAGTATTGTAAAAAATGCCCTCTATCCCACGCAGATGATGGTAGATATACAGGTCAATGTAATAAAGCTAAAGGAGGTTGCGGTTGTGGAGTTAGTGCTAAGACTTCTCAAAACAGTATGGGCTGTCCTAAGGGCTTTTGGGGTAGTGATTGGTTTAAACCCGATTTATTCAAGGAATTTTTAAAAGAAAATAAATAATATTATGGCAAGTAATAATAAAAGAATGGGATATCTACCGCAAGAGGGAGAATACCAACCAACAAAAAATAAGGATGGAGTTTTTAGTGGCCTTAAAAGGAATTTTATAAAATTTGAGCCAAACGGGAAATGTCCTTGTGGAAGCGATTTGAAATTTAAAAAATGTTGTAAAGGAGTTAAGAATTATTATTTAAAAAAATAAATATGGGAACAGCTAAAATAAAATATGTTAATGAGTACGGAGAGGTACTAAGAATGAAATTTGAAAATGGTATTATCTATTTTGCACATACTGACTTTTTAAAGGATTACGAACAATATGAATCTACAGTATTTGTTACGAAATATATTCTATCTCAAAATGAGTGGATAGTAGTAAAGGAATTTGAATTAATTTGTAAGAGATTAATTACAGCTAACGTATCAAAAAATTAAGCTATGAATAACGGAATAAGTGAACTAAGAGTTTATGAACAGGATTTAATTAAGGATAGACATTATATTTTATATGGAGGTAGTGGAGGCAGAAAAATAGAAACTGAAATTGGCAGATTAACTTTTAAATATAATTACATAACTTTGAAAATGCAATTTGAAATAGATAAGCTAAAAAGTAAAATTGTACTTTTAGAAATTGATAATAAATTTTTAAAAACACAAAAAAAATGACTATTCAAGAAATCAAAATTGTAGAGGGGCAAGACCCGTCAGTTTTTTTAGGAGATGTAAATTTTCAACTGTCTATTGGATGGGGATTAGTAGGACAAGTTTCGACTTATTTTACACAAGCATCACCCGATTTACCTTGGTATATTGCAACCTTAATTAAGGTAAATATTCAAGATAATTAAGGCTTAAAATAGCTGAAATCTATAAAAAAGGGGTAAAAAAAAATGTCCGTTGTAGCCCTTTGGTAGCAAGGGCAAATCGTTTCACAACTTTTTAATATACTTATACTGCAATGGGGTAAAAGTTCGTTAAAACGCACCAAAACAGCATTAAATAAGATGTTTAAAAACCGTAAAAAGGGCTAAAAAAAGCCATATTTTTCACTAAAAAAACCACTAAAAATGAAGATAGATTGGGATAAAAAAGTCGAGGAATTAAACCCGTATGAAGCAATAATAATTTTCTGTATTGGGGTATCTATTCCGTTCTTAATTGCCTATTTATAATGGCTAAAATTTGTCAAAAAGAGGGTTGTAATAATCCAAGATTCGGTAAAGGATATTGTAAATTTCATCAATATATGAGGGTGGATTTAAAGCAAAAAAAGGTAGTAAAAAAACAAATATCTCCTATCTCGGATAAGCTAAAAGAGGAATTAAAAACCTATAGAATCGTAAGAGATATTTACATAAAAGAGAATCCTAATTGCGAAATCTGTAATAGCCTCTCCCAAGATTTACACCATAAAAAAGGTAGAGGAAAGAATTTATCAAACGTAGAATATTTTATGTCAGTTTGTAGAAAATGTCATATTTTTATTCACGAAAATCCTAAAAAGTCGAGGGAATCATTATATTTGCTTTAAACAAATAAATCTGAAAATATGAAATATTTACCTATCGGCAAAATAAAAGAGAATCCAAAAAACCCAAGGACTATTACTGATGCTAACTTTGAGAAGTTAGTAAAATCAATAAAGGAATTTCCTAAGATGTTAGAACTTCGACCATTGGTTGTAGATGAAAATAATATCGTATTAGGAGGTAATATGAGGTTGAAAGCCTGTAAAAAAGTGGGGCTTAAGAAAATCCCTGTAATATGTGTAGATGACCTTACAGAGGAGCAAAAAGAGGAGTTTATAATTAAAGATAACGTAGGATTTGGAGATTGGGATTGGATGGAATTAGATAAGAATTGGGATAGTCAAAAAATGAATGATTGGGGATTAGCTATATGGACTGATGTAGATACTATTGAGAAAGTAGATGAATCGGAGGAGTATATCGGTATGCCCGATTTCGAGGTACAGGATAGCCCTTTTAAGGTTACTATTAATTTTGCTACAGAGGGAGATAGAGAGAAGTTTGCAAAAGAGTATAAAATGGAAATGGTTAAAAAAACTACACCAACGTGGACAACTTGGTGGCCTTTTAAAGATAGGGATGATTTAGCTTCAGTTAAATTCGAAGATACTAAGGATGAAGCCACGAAAAAATGAGTTCACAGGTGTAAAAAACCGTAACCTTTTAGATGAATTACCTCCTAATACTAATTATGAGGAGTGGTTTAATTATAGGGATAAATATAATCGAGCAAGTAATTTAGAGGATAATCAACACCCTATCCAATTAGACGTAGAATTAAACGGAGGCTGTAATATGAAGTGTCCTTTTTGTTTGCATGGTTATGATAAAATTGAGAATACTTTATTCGATTTCGATGAGTATAAGAAACTTATAGATGAGGCGATTAATTTAGGTGTTAGGAGTTTAAAACTGAACTATATTAATGAGCCTCTATTAAGGTTAGATTTAGAGCAATTTATTATCTATGCTAAGAATAAAGGGATGCTAAATATTTTTATGAGTACTAACGGAAGTATGCTAACTCCAAAGAGGGCAATAAGTATCTTAGAGAGTGGTATTACGAAGATGTTTATTTCTATTGATGCTATTACTAAGGAAACATATAATGAGCAAAGATTATCGGGTAAATATGAAAAAGTTGTAGCTAACATTTTGAACTTCATAGAGTTACGAAATAGTAGAGGTTTATCATTCCCATTAATAAGGGTTAATTTTCTTAAGAATAAGATTAATGAGGCAGAGGAGGTAGCATTTGTAGAGTTTTGGCAAGATAAAGCCGATATGATAGCTATACAGAATATGAATGACCTACCCGACCAAGATAGTGGCCTAATTTTAAAGGAGGAGAGTAAAGATTACAAATGTTCGTTTCCTTTTAAGCAATTAGTAGTAAATCATAAAGGTAATATCTTACCCTGTTGTACTATGTACGGAGATAAGCTAAGATTAGGTAATGTAAAAGATATGACCTTAAAAGAGGCTTGGGATAGCCCTAAGGCTAAGGAACTTCGCAAACTTCATAAAGATGGGAATTATCGAGAAAATCCTATCTGTAATAGATGTATAAATGGATAACATACCAAAATACCCAATCTACATACCCTCTAAAGGGAGAGCAGATGTTTGTTTTACTGCTCAATTCTTTATAGAGGATGGTGTTGATTTTAAGATAGTTGTAGAGCCAAGCCAAGAGGCAGATTACCTTAAATTTTTCGATAAAAAATACTTATTAATCCTACCTAAGGACAATCAAGGGCTTATCTATTCAAGATTATTCATAAGACAGCACTCAGCTAAAAACGGATTTCAACGTCATTGGCAGTTCGATGATAATATTAGGCTTATTAGGAGGCTTCAAAAGGGTAAACGAATCAGATGTAACGCAAGAATCGCAATCAAGGCGATTGAGGACTTTACTGATAGATACGAAAATATCGGTATTTCTGGATTTAATTATACTATGTTCGTAATGAATGATACTAAGAAGCCCTTAATGACTAACGTGCACGTTTATTCTGCTTTTTTACTTAATAATTCTATCCCATATAAGTGGAGATTACAATGGAATGATGATGTTGATTTATGCTTACAAGTACTTAGTGGAGGACTTTGCACAGTATCTTTTAATGCCTTTATGGTTGATAAAATAGCTACTATGAAAGTTAAGGGAGGCTGTACCACCGATTACTTAGATAAGGAGAAAGACACCCGTTTAAAAGGGGCTAAATTATTACAGGCTAATTGGCCCGAAATGGTAAGGGTTAAATGGAAATATGGGAGGTGGCACTTTGAGATTAAAAACGCTTGGAGAGATTTTACTACACCCCTAATAAGGAGAAAGGATATTGATTGGGAGGCACTTAAGAAGCCTAACAACTATGGAATGAAATTAACTGAACTAAAAAAGGTTAAAAGTAAGTCGCTTAAAAAGATGCTTAAGGAGGATAGAAAATGAAGTTTATAAAAAACGATAAATACTACTCTACAGAGGTTTATGAATGGAATCTCCCTACAGGTCATAGTTGCCCTTTTGCTAAAGAGTGTTTGGTTAAGGTAGATAAGGAAACAGGATTATTTGAAAATAGTAGTAATCAATATAGATGTTATGCGGCTTCGGCTGAAAGATTTCCCGGAGTTCGAGAGATGAGGTGGCGAAATTATGAATGGGTAAAAAAGGGTAATAAACCTATTGTACCACGCAAGGCTAAGGCTGTAAGAATACACGCAAGTGGAGACTTCTTTAATCAAGCCTATTTCGACTTATGGCTTAACTTATGTATAGAGAATCCGAGAGTTGAATTTTGGGCTTTTACTAAGAGCCTTAACTATTGGGTTAATCGTATTAAGTTTATTCCTAAAAATCTCGTCTTAACAGCCTCTAAAGGAGGTAAGCACGATAAGTTAATAGAGAAGCATAACCTTAAGTATTGTACAGTCGTAAAGAGTATAGAGGAGGGCAAAGCCTTAGGAGGTAGATTTGATTGGGATGATGATGAGGCGAGAAAGCCCTTTACAAACTTTTTACTATTAGATAATGATAATTATAAAATAGAGCGAAAGAAAGAATTAACAGAGAGAAAACAGAGAGAAAATGGCAAATAGTGATAACCTAATACCCTTTAAAAAGGGAGAGAGTGGCAACCCTAATGGGCGACCACGAAAATCGTTTGCAGTAATAAATAATCAGCTAAGGGAGAAAGGTATTGAAGCCCTGTCAAAGACTGACTTAGTAGAGGCTTATAGCTTGATATTTAATAGTACTGAAAAGGATTTAAAAATATTAGCTAAGGATGAGGAAACACCTTATGCCCTAAGGCTTATAATAGGCGAGTTGAATGGTAATGCTAATGCGAGAGCGAGAGCAATAGCCGATTATAGAGATTATATGTTCGGTAAGGCTAAGGACAATGTAGACCATACGACTAATGGTAAGGATATTAATATTATAAATTTAGGTACAGGGATTAAGCCTAAGGAGGAATGATAATTTGTAGTATAACAAATGGGATAGGCTTTTTAATTTTAAGTGGAATTATCTTAGTGTTTTACTACTGTAAGAATGTAACGAAACTACTATAAACATTGGAACTCTTACCAAAGCAAAATCAAGCAGTTTATTATCTTAAGGATAGGGAGACAACCGAAATACTTTATGGAGGAGGAGCAGGAGGTGGAAAGAGTGCCTTAGGCTGTTTATGGCTTATAGAGGGCTGTCAAAATTACCCTAACACTCGTTGGCTTATGGGGAGGGCTGTATTAAAAACTCTTAAAGAAACTACACTAAATACATTCTTTGAACTATCTACTAAGTTAGGAATAGATGAACAATGGAATTATAACCAACATAAGGGGCTTATAGAGTTTAGTAATGGGAGCGAAATAATTCTCAAGGATTTATATCATTACGTTGGTAAAGATGCGAACTTCGATTCCTTAGGGAGTTTAGAGATAACAGGTGCTTTTATAGATGAGTGTAACCAAGTCGTTTATAAGGCTTGGCAGATAGTTAAAAGTAGGATAAGGTATAAGTTGGAGGAGTACGATTTGAAGCCTAAAATATTAGGTACTTGTAACCCTGCAAAAAATTGGACTTATAAGTATTTTTATAAGCCCTTTAAGAGTTCTGATTTGCCTCATTTTAGAAAGTTTATTCAGAGCCTACCTACAGATAATAAGCACTTACATAGTACTTACTTAGAATCCTTAGGCCAATTAGATGAAGTCAGTCGTAGGCGATTACTCTTAGGAGATTGGGAGTATGACGATGACAAAGCCTCTCTCATCTCGTATAGTGCGATAATGGATTATTGGAATGGGAAACACTTGGCTAAGGGAGATAAGTCGTATTTAACGATTGATGTAGCCCGTAAGGGTAAGGATAAAACTGTTATGAGAGTTTGGCAAGGTTGGGTATGTATTCATAGATTCGAGATGCAAAGGAGTTTATTAACGGAGGTAGTGGAGGAGGCACAAAGGCTACAGGAGAAATATGGTATTGTCAATAGCTGTACTGTAGCTGATGAGGATGGAGTAGGTGGAGGAGTTGTTGATTTTTTAGGGTGCGATGGATTTATAAATAATTCTAAGGCAAAATATAAAGAGAATTATGATAACTTAAAAAGCCAATGTAGTATAAGAATGGCTAAGAGAATAGAGGAGAGAGGAATCGTTGAAATATGTAAAGATACTTCTGTAATAGAATTAGTAAGTGAGGAGATGGAGCAAGTAAAAGCTAAGGATATTGATAAGGATGGTAGGATGGGAATAGTATCAAAGGATAAAGTTAAGGAGATGATAGGGAGGTCGCCCGATGATTGGGATTCTATAATGATGAGAGAATATTTTGATTTGTTAGGAGATTTTTGGATTTCGTAAAAAGATTTCATTACATTTGTATTCAATTACTTTAAGGAACAAATATTATTCAGTAATTGGATGGCAAAATCAAGAATAGGTACAGCGTTAAAAGCATTCGTAAATCCCTCTAAATTCAATGAGGATTCCGAGAGAAGTTTTATGACTATCCTCTCAAATTTAGGCTATAATAAAACATCATTAAAAACAGCCTTGGATGAGGGTTATTTAATTAATACTTATGTCTATGCTATCGTTAATCGAATAGCTGAGACAGGGGCTGATATTCCTATTATAATAGAGAGAAAGGATGGAGATGAGGTTGAGATAGTTACAGAGGGAGATTTTTATGACTTCGTACATAAGCCTAATGAGGAGAATAATTATAAATCATTTACTTATCAATCCTTAGTTTATCAACTATGTACGGGTAATGAATTTCACTATGGAGTAATGGGAGTAGGTAACAAAGCCTTTACTGAACGATGGAATTTAGCCCCTCAATATATAGTTCCAAAAACTTCAATAAGAATAACAGGAGCATACGCAACTTCTTATAGGTATCAAGTACAAGGTAAGGATTATCCACTTGAAGTTGAGGAGGTTATGCACCTTAAGAAATTTAACCCCGACCCAAATAGTGCTAATCCTACAATGGGATTAAGCCCACTACAAGCCGCATATAGAACGCTCGTAGCCTCTAATGAAATTATTACTGCTGACGCATCGCTGATAAAAAATAAAGGGGCTTTCGGGCTTCTATCTAATAAAGGAGAGAGGCCACTACGACCCGAAGAAAGAGAGGAGATGGATAAAAGCCTAAGAGATAGAATAGGAGGAGGCAGTAATTTTGGTAGTGTTAAAGCTACATCGGGAAATTTTGATTTCGTGAAATTAGCTATGAGCCCATCTGATTTAAAAATCTTAGAGAGTGGAGTAATGAAGCTAAGGGATTTATGTTCAATTTATGGGGCTAAATCAAGAATGTTTAACGACCCTAAAGGCAGTACATTTAATAATAGTAGAGAGGATATGAAGTCGTTTTATTTAAACGCTGTACTCCCTCCTTTAGAAAATGATATTGACCACTTCAATAACTTCTTTGTAGAGGGTTGGAACTTAAGAGATAATACAACGTACAAAATAAAGTTAGATTTAAGTAAAATAGATGTCTTACAAGAGGAGCAAAGTCAAGTAATTGCTAAGGCTAAAAATCGTTCAGAAATTGTTAGAGAGATTCTAAAAGGAGTAGGAATCGATTGGAGTGTAGAGAGTGCTATATTTCAATTAAGAGATACGTTAGGATATAGTGAAGATGAGGCTAAGGATTTAGTAGATATAAAACCTGTTGTAGAATCGCCTACACCAATAATACAAACACCAAATGGAAATTAAAGAAATAACATTACAAGAAAAATTAGCTACTCATTTTGGGGTAAAGATAGCTGAGGGAGGAGTTACGATTAAGCAAGTAGATTCTACTGAGAGAGTTATTAAGGCAATAGCGAATACTTATTTCTTAATAGATTCTGATGGGGATATGCTCGTTTCGGGATGCGCTACAAAGTCAATAAATGATAGAGGGCCAAAGAGTTCGGCAGTAGCTAAGATTAAATTTCAATCTGACCATATACTTAATACTAAAAATACTGTAGGTCGTATAACGGTCTTAGACGAGAGAAAATTAGACGGTAACACTATACTATACTTTGAGGGCTTTATCCCTGAGACAAGAAAGGGCAACGATGATTTAATCAACTATCAACAGGGTGTATTTGATAATCATTCTATTGGCTTTAGATATAAGGTTATCGAAATAGCCTCTCCTAATGGAGATGAAAAAGAACAAAAAAATTGGGCTGAGTTTTATCCCTTAGCTATTAACCCCGAAGTAGCAGATGCTATGGGATTCTTTTGGGTAGTAAAAGAAATAGAATTATTTGAAATATCTGTAGTAAGCTATGGAGCAAATAAACTAACACCTTACTTAGGGAGTAAATCTAAGGAGGAGAATAATAGAATAAAAACCGATTTACTTGAGAGAGTAGATTCATTAAATGCACAACTTAAATCGGCTTCGGAAAGTAAGGAGGAGAGAAAAAATATTGACCTCGAATTTTTACAAGTGAAGCAAATAATTACCGACTTAGAATTAAAACAGCCATCTAAAAAGGGTACGGATTCGCCACCTAATAAGGGTACTGAAAATAATGAAGAGTCAAAACAATTAATTAATCAAATATTAAATAACTTTTAAAAATTAAAATAATGAAAAATTTACACAATAAATTCGCAAAGAATCTTAGAGCATTTGCGATAGTAATGTTAGGTATGATATGCCTTGGAATAACCGTTGGTTGTTCGGGAATGGGAATAGATACCATTTATGATTGCCTTAGTGCTTCTGCGATAGGAGGAGTTTCTGTAGCCTCTTTACCAATTTGGTTTATAATGAAAGACGGGATTAAGAATTTCGTACAAAAATCTGATGATGAAAGAAAGGATTTTACAGATGAAGAAAATTCTAAATATTTAGCTGACCTTATTAAATGGCAAACTAAGTCTATTAACGACTTACAAGAGAAAGCCAAATCAGAGGGAGCAAATAAGGATGATATCTCAAATCAAATTAAAACCTTAACTGAAGCATCTATCAAAAACCTACAATCGTCTTTAGAGGCACAAGGTGGAGTGATAGCGAAGTTATCTAAGGAATTAGATTCGTCAGTTAAGAAAGATAATTTAACGTTCCAACAAGCTATCTTAAAATCGTTAGACGATAATAAAGAGAGTATTCAAGGGATGCTTAAAGACGGTGCTAAGAATATCCGATTGGAGATTAAAGCAAGTCAAGGAGCAGGGGATATTACTTCGGGAACTGACTTCGCAGAAATGGAGGCAGGAGTTGGCCAAATAGCTACTCGTCAAACATTTATGAGAAATCTTTTTATTAACAAGAATACTTCTAAGGAATATGTTAAGTATAACGACCAAGAAACTATCGTAAGAGATGCTAAGAATGTAGCTGCTTGTGCACCTACAACTCACTTATCTAAAATTACTTGGCAAGTTAGAACTATGCAAATTACTAAGGTTAGAGATTTCGTAGATGTTTGTATTGATATGATGGATGATTATGACTTCGTTGAGGGAGAAATCAGAGAATTGGTTGATACAGATGTTAGGCTTAAAGTAGATAATGATTTACTATTAGGTGATGGGATTTATCCTAACTTAGTTGGGGTTGCTTCTGTAGCATCTACTTTCGCTGCGGGGAGTTATGGATTATCTGTTCAATCGCCTACTCTTATTGACTTGATTAGAGTTGCGGCTTGTCAAATTTCTGACTTCGGACAGAATAATAAATTTAATGCAAACGTAGCCTTAGTTAATCCTACTGACCAATGTCTTATGACGTTAGAGAAAGATTTAAACAACAACTACTTAATCCCTAATTGGATTACTAATGATGGTGTTAATATCGGAGCAGTAAGGATTCTAACAAATCAATTAGTTCCTGTTAATGAAATGTACATTATGGATTCTACTAAAGGAACTGTTTATTCTCGTAAGGGAGTTACAGTTGAATTAGGATTCGAAAATAATGATAATTTTGAAAAGGAAATAGTTACTGTTAAGGCTTACGAAAGATTAAACCTAAGAGTAAGAAATGTAGATGCTAACGCTTTTATGCACATAGCAAGTATTTCGGCTGCTATTACAGCACTTACTAAACCGTAATATCCAAATACTACCTATCGCCTCGCTATGAAAATATCGGGGCTTTGGTGGTAAAAAACCTTATGTTATGACTGATATTAAATTCATTAAAGACCACCCAAGCCGAAGATTTAAGAAAGGAGATATAATTCAAATGCCTAATGAAAATATTGAGGCTTGGATTAAATCGGGATATTGTAAACTTGCTAATGAGATAGGAGAGGCTTTGGGAAACGTAGAATCCTCATCGATTGGTGGGGAGGTATTAGAATCAAACTCGAAAAAACAATCCAAATTTGGAAAGGATAAAAAGAAAAAAAGAGGTAATAAGTAATGGGATTATATGTATCAAATACTGACTTCAAAGGACAGGATAAGGTAGCGAGTGATAAGTTCACAAAGCCCGACCTTGACCTCTACATTGATAAGTGGGAGGTAAGATACCTACAGGATTTATTAGGTTGTGAATTATATAATGATTTTGCTACAGATTTTGCTATTACAGGAGTAAGCCCTACAGCCCCAAAATTTCAAGAAATATGGAACTACATTTGTACGGATGATGGTTGTGGTATTATTAGAAGTGAGGGTATAAAGGCTATGTTAGTATTATTTATTTACTTTGAATTTATAAGAGATTCTAAGGTTAAAAATAATATCGGAGGAGTTAATATTAATACTCAAGTAAACTCTACTGAGGCCGAGTTCCACCAAACGAATATCTATACTAATTATAATGAGGGATTACATTCATATTGGGCTATACAAAAAACTATATGCGATAACCCTAATAACTATGATTGGAGTAAGTATAACGGACAAAATAAGCGATTAAATTCGTGGATTTAATATATTAAAAAACTAAGATTATGAACTTTTTATACACAGATTTTAACTACATAATATACTCAGATAATCTTATCGGAGTTCCTACATTGAAAGGAGAATTTTCAATGAAAAATAGTATCTATGTTGAGACAGCAGATTCATTCTTTTTAAAGGAGGTAAATGCTACAGGAGGAGGAACTATTGAAATAAAAAAATTATTAATCGCTGAATGGGAGAATGCAGAGGTTGGAGGATTACCATACACCGAAGCAACTATGCGGACTTTTTTACGAGAACAAACAGCTAAAATGCTACCATAATGAGTAAGCCATTACAATATAATTTTGTTTTTACATCTGACGGGATTATTCATGATGCAACCGTTAGTGAGATAAGCGATGCGTTAACTCCGCAATGTGCAAACTATGTATGGAATATAACCCCAAAAAATATTGGTGTAGTTGGTATTCCTCAATATACTGTAGAAGTTTCGAGTGATGGAATTAGTTGGTTTGATTATGATACTTTATTTACAGGGGTTAGTACAGTAGATGCAGTTGAAGATACTCAATTATCATTTACACATATTAGGATAAAACATATTTCGGGTACTGCTTCTGCAGGAACAGTTGCTTATTTATTAACCGAAAAAGCAAGAAGCTAAAAATGGGAGAGGTAATTCGTATAGCAAGAGAAGGTGGAGGAGGGGGAGGTATTACTCCTGCTAATATTAGGTATCGCAGACCTTTAGATACTCTAATTGCTATTACTCAATTACCAACTTTAGTTGGCGACCACCAATGGCATATTAATAATGGAACTTATAATTATAATTTAGTTCCTTATCCTATTCATACAGCGACATTAAATAATAATTTACCCGTTGCGGACAGATATAGGTTTTTAAAACAGAATAATACTTTTGCAAATATTCAAAGATGGACTGATGAATTGGGAACACAGGTTTACGCTAATAATTATGCTGTATGTAATCTAACAGGACTTGGATTTGATTTGACAATACAATTAGCAGATACTTGGGCGAACTCTGTAACTAATGCTCATAATTCTGTTAATTTAGGATTTAATGATTGGAGATTATGGACACCCGAAGAAGCATTTTCACAAATTAATATGTCTTATGTAGGCAGACCAGAAACGGGGTTAAAATTTTTTCCTTTTAATCTATTAAGCCCCGTTATTTTATGGACAAATCAAAAGAGGCAAAACAATTTTAATTTAGACTTTTATATAGAGCCTTTTAATAAAATACATGGCTCTGTTAATGGACTTTCGTTAAGGAACTCAATGAGAATAAGAACACATTTTTAAAATGAACTACGTAGGAACTATAATAATAAACTCACAATTAAATCTAACAGACCCTAACATGGAAGTTGGCGGGGTAGCTTATACCAATTCTGCGGGATTTGATGAAATTATTGTTGACATGGAGTTCATGGATGCAATTATAATCGCAGCAACCGTTCAATTTTCTTTTGAAGTTCCAAGTTTAGACATTTTAACTATAAATGAACTATACATAATTTTACAAACAAATCCAATATTAAATCAATTTACGGGATGGGTAGAGTAATTAGAATATTAGGAGGAGGTAGTGGAGGCTCGGGAACGGGTTGGGATGGACAAGTTGAGTTTAGAGCAGACTTACCTATTACTCTTGGAACTCCTGCTATTGGAGATATTTGGTTAGTTGAAAGTCCTACTACTTTTTTAGGTTTTACAACATATCAAAGTGGTTTATATATTAGAGATTTTAATAATGGAAATCTGAATGATTGGAGAAGGTTAAATGTAAAAGTATCTTTTACGGATTCTGAATTTACGGTAGTTTCTACAGGAGATAATTCCAAAAAATCTAAGTTGGATTTATCCTTAATTTCTACATCAACAACAAGAACAATGACTGTTCAAGATAAAGATGGTACGATTGCTTTTTTATCTGACATAGGATTACCTGCATTAAAAACAAAATCGGGATTGGTATTAAATGGAGCATTTTCGGGTAATCCTAAAAAGACAGCACCTATTGTTTTTGCAACTCCATTTCCATCAGCAAATTATGCAATAACATTAACAGCCCATACACAAAACAATACGACTTTCTCAATAGATTATGAAAGCAGAACAGCTACAGGATTTATTATAAATTCTCACGCAAATTTTATAGGAAATTTAATAGATGTAACTTGGATAGCAACAGAAATAGGAGAGAATTAAAATGGCATTAGAAATAGATAACATAAACGGAGCAAGTTCATATTTTTATCAAAAGATACAAGGCAATTTATTTGCGACAGATATAGCGATAATAAATACTTACTATCCGATTGTTGCAACCCCGACACCAATAGTTAGAACGAATGTTGAATTATTAGATTTTGTCGCGGTTGGCTCACAATTAAAATATACAAATCCAATAGTTAGAAAGTTTAATATAATAGCCTCATTTGCTTGTGATAGCGACGGGGCGTTATTGGATATTTACCGTTACGGAATATTTAAAAATGATGTTTTGCAAGGTTATTTATCAGTTCCTTTAGATAATTCAGTAGGTTATCCAAGAAACACAACGCTAACAGCCTTAGTTGAATTAGCCGAAAACGATTTAATTGAAGTTAGGATATTGAATACAGAGGGAACGCAAGGGATTATTGTTTATGATATGTTATTAACCGCAATAAGTATATAAAAAATGAACGACAAAGAGGAAAGAGAATTAATTATCGGAGCAAAAAAAACTTTTGTTAATTGGATAGTTACTTTTTTTTGTGCTTCGGCTATTGGCTTAACCGCTTTTTATTTTAATACGAATTATGTTATTGCTCAAAATTCAAGCGGTATAAAAGAAATAAAAGAAGATGTTAAAAAGGTTACTACCGTACCCGTACTAAATCAAAATAAGATTAAGAATATTGAAAAGGATATTTCGAGAATAGAGAAAGCACAAAAAGAGAATCATAAAGAGAATCGAGAA
>Ga0307379_10002339_pt1 | contig 28305 bp, 62 predicted proteins | sample UN2MG_FD_202237 | JGI IMG/M metagenome (GOLD analysis project Ga0307379, IMG submission 202237) | Soil microbial communities from Risofladan, Vaasa, Finland - UN-2 | ecosystem: Environmental > Terrestrial > Soil > Coastal area > Acid sulfate soil | place: Finland: Risofladan, Vaasa | collected...
AGGATAAGTACATTGGTGTGTTTTTGGCAGAGGTCAATGAGTGGGAAGCCACGATACTGAAGAAGAGGTGGATAACGTCAGATAGCCTTCAAATTGTTACCACCGATGGCAACCAGCACCTGCTTACCGATGTAACCGTGCTAGCTGAGAGTGGTGTAGTGGTTTTTGATTCGATGGATTGCGTGAGGGTCAGATTCAAGTGTGATACCTTACGGAAGTTTCCGGCCGCATTGGTCATGTGGGACAAGCGATGACTAAAATCGATCATCCATTCAAGCTTTACGTATGCGATGAGATAAAGTTTATTACACGTACGGCGACTATCATTGATGTGACATTACATGCTTATGCGGCTGAATGGGATCGATTTCTAAAATACACCCGTATCGATCCATACAATGATATCGACTTTATATACGCGAGAGATATTAGTTCATCACGACGTTTCGCACGAGACTGGTTGTTCACAGATGTGAGATTCATGATAAAAGAGCCACGTAACGGCATTCATATACTCGTGTTTGAATGTAAGGAGTCTTATTCCAAGGGAGAAAAGCCATATGACAAATTTCTTCCAAAGGTTAAATTAGATATACCGATGTGGAAATAGACATGAGCAATAACAACCTAGTAATCTATGCATATAACATGGTGGTTGGAGATTTTGATATGCACACGCGAACGTTCCCCGGTGCCATGACTGTGATTGCTGGTACATGGAAAGAGCTATCTAAGAATCTTGGGGGTGATATGAAACTACCAGATCTCAAAGTAGCTGCAGTAACAGTAACTCCCGATACAATCATATGGCATCTAGCCGATGTATACGTGGTTCACACTAACGATAGGCTAGATAACAGCTATGGAAATTGTGTGAGAGTTAACTTCACATGTGTAAGATGTAAGCAAGAGAAACTAACATGGGATATTACATCACGTGCCTATAAGTCCTGTATTGTCAGAGACGAACTGCCTACGTTTCCTGATAGCCTGGGTATGTGGAGCCGAGAATGAGCAAGCAAAAACATACTCTTACAGTGCTAAGTATGACTCATACGAAGCGTGATGTTGCTGGCTCTTGGAATAAGAAGCGATTCAATGTGTCGATCATCGTGGAGCGTAAATTATGGGAAGTCTTCAAGCAAGAATGGTCATGGGCAACTACGGGCACGAAAAGTAATAGCCTTAAGATTTTTACTGACCTAAGAGAGTACATACTCACGAACGTAAACTTTCGGAGTCGTGAGGAAGCCCTTGGGGGAAGCTTTGATCGTATACAAGTGCACGTGTCATGTGATTCTTGCAAGCTTGATTCACTACCAACGTGGGGGCCTTTATGTATGGAGCGTGATAATTCGCTACCACTTAGCTTGACTATGTGGAGAAGAGACTAGTCTATTATATGAGCCAAATTAAAATAAGGCGGTCGGCTCCGGCGTGTGATATAGGTGCTGCGGGGGGCGGAAATAAAGCACAATGTGCTACTTAGTGACACTTGAATAAAGCACAATGTGCTACTTAGTGATAAGAGACTGATATGACAAGAAAACAGAGACATAACGTTGGGCTATTGATAGAGCGCATTCATGTGAGAGAAGCTGCTTGGGGAGGATAGGCAGCTACCCGAAAACCTGGAAAAATCTGGAAAATAGTGCGTGTAATTCAACGAGAAAGGTGCTACAGTGAAGGTGATACGAGTAGAGAAGATGGAGTTTGAGCTTGAAAACGGTGACGTGTTTCCAATCAACCCGCCACTAAAAACGGAGATGACGCCGGATGAGTTCCAAGAGCATTATGACCGAGCATATAACCTTATCAGCAACTTCCAAGCTGCTGGGGGTGACTGTGAGGAGTCTCCGAAAGTGGTCCGACGAAGGGAAACTGAGGACCATACGGACTGAGGGTGGCCATCGCAGGGTAGCCTTGTCGGAGATTCGTCGGCTGCAGGGCATAGAGCAGAAAGAACGCACAGTAACACTGGCGTACTGTCGATGCAGTACGCACAAACAAGAAGAGAATCTGGAGCGTCAGGTAGGTCGCGTACTAGAGCACTGTACTAAACAAGGTTGGCAGACTGAGCTTTTCAAGGAGATTGGAAGCGGGCTGAACGATAATCGTGCCCAGTTCAAGCGCTTACTGACTCGCGCTGCCGACGACGATGTTGCCCGCGTGGTGGTGGAATTCAAAGATCGGTTGGCTAGGTTCGGCTTTGAAACCTTCGTCATTTACTGTAGGAACCTCGGCGTCGATGTCGTCGTGCTTGAGGACGCCGCCCCAAAGGAATTTGAGCAGGAATTTGCAGACGATATCATCTCGTTGGTAGCCAGTTATTCAGGAAGAATGTATGGCCGAAGAGGCGGGCGTAAGAAGAAGGTGACAACTAGTGCGTAAGATAGTTCATGGTATAGTCTGGTTTCCAGAGTCCGTGAAAGTGCGCATTTTGGACTTGATGAGAGCCCAGTCTTCTGCCGCACGATCTGCCTATCAGGCTGCGCATAAATACGGTTTGAGGGGTAATTCCGTCAAGCAGTATGTGAAACGTAACTTCATGACCCGGCTGAATCAGCGGTACATTGCCGACGCCGTAAGTCGCGTTTCAGCCGTCAAAGACGACGGCGCGCTGTTTGGGGGAAAGCAGGCATGGAAGGATATGCAGGTAGGCAAGTTATCAAAAGACGCGTGGCAGGAACGTCGTAATGGTCAGCTTTACTCACGGGGTGACAGGACAAAGAGCGGTAATCCGAACATTCGGGTTATTGGAAGTAGGTTGCTGATAAACGATCCGTCTGCCAGAGGGAAATGGCTGGAAGGTAAGCTGTTTATTCCTGACAAGTGGTCGTCGCCTGTTCTTGACTGTTACGACGTTCGGTTGCTTTACCGAAACGGCAAGTTTGAGGTAAAGGTGTCGTGGGCGGCTCTAGAGCAGCCAAAGTTGCCGATGACTGCTGGAGCAATAGGCGTGGATTGCAATCCGGACGGCGTGGCCGTAGTGGAAGTGACTGGTGACGGCAACCTGAAACACCATCAATATGAAAAGGAACAGCGTGTTCAGTTCGCGGGTAAAGGGAAACGGGATTACGATATCAAGCAGTTGGCTGTCCGGGTCGTCAACGCCGCCAAGGAAGTACGGAAACCTCTGGTAGTCGAAAAGCTGGACTTTAGTCTAGGCAATCGGCAGAAGGGCCGTCGCAAGTTCCGAAGGACGAAGGCCAATTTCATCTATCGACAAATGCTGAATGCTATCAAAGCGAGAGCGATAAAAGAAGGTGTTTCGCTTGTCGAGGTACAAGCCGCATTCACTTCAGTACTCAGTAATCTGAAGTACGCCAGCCCTTATAGTTTGAACAGGCACACTGCGGCTGCTCTGGTAATTGGTAGACGCGGGATGGGATTTTTAGAGCGTCAGAATTTTACGGTTACGCAGAATGAGTCAGATAGCAAGAAGCTGAACCTTGAAGGAAGAGGCTTCAAGCATACCATGACTCAGAAAGCGTACTCGTTTCTTCAGACATGTGGTCTGAAGGAGAAACCAACCAACCTCACAGGTTCGGTACTGGCACTGGGTTCAAGACCCAGCATAGGTATCAGCAAGGGCGAGATTCCCTTGGGCGAGTCCGTGGCTATAACTGGTCGCTACGGCAATGTGGACAACATTCAGGGAGAAGAATGGCTCCCTTCGAGCTTGGACAGATTTATCCAAGTTTCGTAAACCAGGGTGGAGTGCTGTTACACTGACTATGCGTGCTGACGTGTGGAATACATTTTGTGAGCTTAATAACGATATTGTGTGTGGCACGAGTCGAACGTTCAGAGGATTGAAAGTTGGAAACGCTCGTGAGGTCTACATACTTGAATGGGCAGTATTACAAGACAAAGTCGCACGAACTCTCCTCGACCCCATCTTGGAAGGATTAGTTGAGACATACTGGACCTGCCGGAAGATCCGAATGATAGATGGAGCGTATGCTGGATCGTTACTTCCTGAGCTAACGATGTGGGGAGTTGAGTAACATAGATCTGCGAATACGCATAGAAGACATCATAACCGAAGAAAGAACTTTCTTTGGGCCGATCATCTTTCTTGTCATGCATAAATCTGATTATCTATGCCTTGAACATGAACTAGACTTGTGGTCATCAATATCCAGACTGGTACTCATGCAAGGCACTGATGAACACGTAGCCACTGCGGTGACAAGAAGATCGTCTGAGAAAAGTGATACTGGAATGATTACAGCTTCTTATTTCTGTAGCAAGCTTGAGTATGCTTACTTAAGTAAGCCCCTTCGAATTGACCTTGAGATGTGGAGCAAAAAATGAGCGTATTGCCGTATCATTTGTCTCGATCATGATGGCTAAAACGATGGATCGTCCGGATAGATTGGTTATGTGGGCATGAAAACACTCAAAGCAGCGATTTTCAGACTGCACAGGGGTACGCCACATGAACGATTAGCTACGATCACTCTTAAGGCACACAAGGATTCATTGGCCAGTTTCATGAGAGCGCTCAAAGCAGATAAGCGTGTGGCCAACGCATTTCAGATAAAGGTCATGGGTAAGACATGGATACTGCATAATGGTCTTAAGATAGATCAGATAACCTCTGAGCCATATCAGTACTTTGGAATATGGGTTCATGATGTCTATATTATCTGTGCAGACATCCAGTATGTCCCCATAGGAAATAAGATACTTACCGAGCATGAATTGGATGATCTTAGGATGTGGCCATGAAGGCCTCTGACTGTCTATTGGTTACCGCAGAAAACATGTCGCATGTTTACTACGCAAATGGTGGATACGTAGCACGTCTACTCGTCAGGCGTAATAAGTGGTCAGCGTCGATGCGTGAGATGACAGACAAAGCTATAAACTATAAGAACTTATTGGTAGTGGTGCAGTCCCTTGATAATAAAACACGCCCAGAAGCCAACATATTTGAGGATTGTACCTGGAGTGCCACTGAAGACAATGATGTGATCGTAGTAAAAGTTCATGCTCAGTTTTATGAGAAAATCCAAACTGGACTAAAGATTGATGATCTTAGGATGTGGGCATGAAAATTCAAATACCATATCAATTCGAAGTAACCTCTGTTCTCGTGCGTAACAAAGGTTTTCATGATGGTGGACTTCCATACGAACTTAGTGTTACCACTGATCTCTTTACATGGACCTTTATTATGGATTTCACTACGCACAACATTGGCACTTCTATTGAGTTACTACTGACGAATATAAAGTACGTACTCGTTAACCCAGAAACGATTGGTCTTAATGGTCCTTTTCATGAAGGTCCGGTTACTGGAAACATCAACTGTGATTGTCTTATTGAGAGGCTACCATTTTCTATAGAGTCAATCAGGATGTGGCCATGATCGGGGACAGGGATAGGTACGTCTTGCAGGCACGCCCGATGCCTATAAATGCAAATGCGGGTCACCACATTGCCAAGTGGGGCAATGAAAAGACGTTTCTCTTTGCTAGTGATGCTATCAGTGACGCGAACTGGCTCAACAAACATCGCAGGCATTATGAGTATCGCGTAGTTGAGAGGATGTTCGGTGAGAAGGGTAAAGTTGTCGGGCACAATATGATAGTCCCGGAGATGTGGCCATGAAACCTCTCGACACAATGTGGCTCGTTCAATGGAAATCTCGTAGAAACCCTAATGATAGATGGATAAGTGAGAGTCGCCACGACACGGCTGAGAGCGCGGTAAGAGAAATGGGCCGAATCAGTGGCAACAACTCTCGTTGCTACTATAGAGTCGTGAAGTACATAGATGGGCGTATTGGAATAGTGACTGCTCCGGAGATGTGGCCACCACCTATCAGAACATATAATTCATTACCTTGACGAAAGCCAGTAATGTGAGGCTTGATGAAACCCGCGAAACCCTATCCAAAGCGCCGGAAGTCGTGTCGTGGCTGTCGCCGTTTTCGCGTTTTACAAGCGGCCGGAAGTAGAGGCCGTTGCTCTCCTTCTCTATAGTCTTATCTACATCTATATAACTACATCTATATGCTTTTTTGGCGTTCTCGATTCAGGGCATTATACGTGATCTCTCGTCCAATACAAGGCTGTTTGTCTATGAGGCAAGTACGCGTTCTGTCGTGAACTAACTACCGAAAGTGGCGTGAAGCTACCAAGCTAACTACCGAAAGTGGCGTAAAGCTCATTGGTATAGGCTTCACGACAGATCTGACGTAAAGCTATATGGTATATTACAACGTGTCGTGGTAGTTATGGGGTTGACGTGACATCGTTCCGGCTACTTACTAGTAGGAGGCTCCTGTGGACTCGTTCATGCCTGTATGGATCGTAGCTAAAGAGATCGATCCGACGATCTCGCACGCGTATCCGTATACGCATAGCATTATTGTGGACAAGCGGAACAAGGAGCTACTGCACAGTGGAATGGTCCTAGACTCCAGCCTTCTGGACATAAGTAATCAGAGAGGTGGCCATGTCGTACCCAGGCTCATTATATGCACAGAAAAGACCGGTAGGCTTGAAATGGACATGGCGTTCGTAGTACGGGTTGAGCCGGTCGTCAAAGACAAGCTGGTTTGGTTGGACATTCGAGCGGACAAGTCGATATGGATACCATATCCCAGGTCTGATTTGGTGATGTGGCCATGATGATACGTGCTGAACGACTCGAACGGCTATATGAGACAATGAAGGATGGTCGGGAGCTATATCGAGTTATTATTGAGATGAGTGAATGGAGTAGGCACAAAGTAATCATTTATGATATGTGGTGTAATGGTGCTCCATGTGTGCCCATGAGGTTCCACGATTTCACGTACTACTTCAGCGAAGTAGAATGGGTCAGGTTTGATGAGATTAAGAAGGACGTTAATGGTAGGCCTGCACAGATAGCTCTGACCTTCTCTTCATTAGTAAGAAAGAGAAGACGTAACAGCTTTAAATATGAATATGGAGATGTGGCCATGAGTCTCTATGAAGCGCTCAGCATGCATGATGCTGGTAGTAAGCGTGCGAAGATTACGTTCGACATGCTCACGTACGAAGAGTTCTTCAATGATGTTCAGAGTGACCCGACAATCCTGAAGGAATTCGTAATCGAGACGGAGCGAGGGGCAGTTCGAATCAATGGCGGAAATCACATTAGGGATTATGTGTTTCCATCGAGGCGGGCTGTTCAGGTGACTATTGGGTATGAGACACTGATACTGATCAGGCGCGTTTGGAAGATGAAGATGTGGCCATGACAGAACACATAGTGATTCCGGGGTTGAAGATAGGAAAGGTTGAGTTTCTCATCTCAATCGAAGACTGTCAGTTTCTTCAGAATGAGATCATGGCTTCGTCGTCCAAGACGATTCCTCAGCTTGTTATTGGAAATTGGATTCTACATTATGCGTCGGTCTACGACATGATACCAGCGACTAAATATGATACTCCTCCCGAGTGGCATCATGAGATCGAGAAGTTGTGTCAGGTCGATTTCAGTTGTAACTTGTGTAGCAAACTTCCAGGTCTTTATCTTTTGGCCAGGGCGGTGATGTGGCCATGAGCGAAGTTCCTAAGGTCATAGGACACAAGGTCTGCGACGAGCCTCTGGTATTTGCCATGAGTAGGCAGGCATATTTTAAGCTTGAGGAGCTTCGTTCCAATTTCTATATGGGGAATCGAAGAACCTTCTGCCCAGAAGTGATAATTTGGAACTCGAAGGAGTCAATCGAGCTAACCAACGTCAGTGTGGCCTCTAAGAGCCTGAACACTTCCGATATCGGGGAATTTGTCGGGTGTCTGTTGGTCGAACTCAACTACGATACGCTTCATGGCAGCTTCAATACTTTTCCTACCATAGTGATGTGGCCTTGACCCTTTCCCACTTCAGCCTTGTATAAGTAGAGGGTCTATGCAACCTAAAGCACTAACTGAGAGGACGCTCAGCATTGAGGCGCTGCAAGCCGAGAGTGCTACCACCTTCATCGTAGAAGGTGGTATGTACCGTAGGCTAGTGACAGCTTTTATCAACATGCGAAGTAAGGGTAATCATGTGCGTTTGGTAGTCACCACTCCGGATGGCATTAGGTACGTGCTAACTGGAGTGTCGGTAGTGAAGCGGGACTGGAATTATGCCTATAGGTCTTCTTTCGAACGGGTGATGCTTGCTGCCGCTGACGTGATGTGTATGGGGCTACAAATGTGGCCGGAGATCGCCGATGTATAATAATTGGCTGTATCAGCTAGATCGAGCATTTGATCTACAAGTAGTGGTCAAAGGAGTGATCGCCTATACTCCTTACCAGAGTAATAGAGCCCACGGAAGACTGACCGTTACGATGGCCAAGTTTCACTTAGACCATTTACTCAGGAACTCACGCGAGACGATAAACTATGCTGGCTATGATAACAAGGATGGCGTTCCAATGATGGAGAAGAAGATGTGTGTAGATTCTCTCGCATTATGGAACGGTGCGACTCTTGGGGTCTTTCTACTACGCGGCGTCGTGATCCTGGATTCGAAGATGGAGGATATGGATGAAATTGTGACATTAGACTTCATCACACGCGACATTCCACCGTGTTTAAAAGTGAGCATGTGGGGGTGGAGTGGTGTATAAGGGAAAGATCATCCTTCCGAAGAGCATGGAGCCTGCAAAGATAGAGATCATAGAGCTACGCAGCTGTATTGGCCCAGATCTGTCGGTAAAGTTAGGCATAGTGGATAGCAGCACGCTGGGCATACTAAGGGTCGAGATGAAGCGTGAAGCGGCGAATAACCTTGCCGATGCCGTACTACCCACTGATGATGCTAGATACAATAAGGCCAATAAGGAATATAGGTGGGAGCGGTTGGTGGTGACGTTGGTGGATACTGGACAAGAATGGGATATCTCAGGCGTGACTACGAGTACGTTTGATATTAATCTAACACATACTAGGGCAAATATTAGATTCAACTTCGAGCGATGGACCTTTCATGACAATATCATGAATCTCGTGATGTGGCCCGGGACCTGACATGTTGATAGTGAATGCAACGAGAATAGAGTCAACCATAGAATACGACGCTGATGATACCAAGCATCTTACGTATCGTTTGGAAATGCCAATGAAGCAGTACCACAAGATAAGAGCTGTTATAGAAGCTAATGATAATCATATCCCTATGCTATTGGCCAGGTGTAATAGTGAAGAGACATACATATACTTGAAGGCACGGGTAGATGACCATTATGGCTATTTTCAAATGGGAGGAGCGGTGGTTTGTCTCGTTGCGGAAGAGGTGAGTTGGTTCGAAGGTATATTTGATGGCATAGCACCACAGATGTGGAGGACAAATGAGTAAGCCGAATATGTGGATACGGTACATGGCCAAGGTATTGTTTACCAAGAAATGGACGTGGAAATCTGATCAGACGGGGAGACGGTATCACTCGCTTGCGCAGGCTATGTACGATGCGTCACCATTGACTGAGGACACTACGTTTACTCAACTAGATGATTACAAGAGAAGATAGAGAATAGGGCTATACTGTATTAGTGGAAGATAAAACCGTGGGCGGTTCCACGTGATTGGACAGATGTTGAGAGTGCTGTCGCGGAGTGATTAAATCCGCACAAAGTGCATTAAGGGTTGTAATGTCTAAAAAGCTCATAGGCAAGGATAAGTTCTACAAGCCGAAAGGCCCCGTTAGGATCATCCCGGCGATTAGAGCAGAGAGCTTCGCCGACACTTGGGGAGCTATGCTATGCACTAGCGAGCAGGCAGATCTTATCCGGAACGCGTTTGGTGACATGGAGCTTGTCGGGAATAGATTTGAGCATGTAAAGGTGATATTTCCTGATGAGTCGTGGCACGTGTGGGGCCTGACGATCAGCAGTGTTTTAGAGCTTATTAGTAATGGTGACATACTTATGTACATACATGTGGATGCTGCTCGTAGATCTTCTCAAGATCCGTTCAAGCTTGCGATGTGGGTATGACTAAGATAGAGACTTCTGCTTTCAAAGTAGTGCATCAGGGACTTCACTTTGCCACCATGCATGAGATGCATCTGTTTGAACTTACGTTGCTAGAAGACGAGTACACTAGGATGTTCAAGGCATGGAACGAGCTATTCGTAGCACTTGACGTGCTTCGAATCGGCGTCAACGACGGCTTCTGGATTCTTCGTGAGGTCATTGACGCCAACTGGTATAGTGAGACAGAAGATCCATTAATCTGTAAAAAGCGTGTTTTGGCTGCTTCCTATAACTACCACAAAATGACGTACAACATGAGGATGTGGCCTGCCACCTATTGACCGACGATTATTTTGGCCTCTCTTAGATAGGGAGTCTGCCTATGAATATTGATGAAAATGCTCTTTGGGTCTATGGTAGAAGGGTTGGTATTGATGCTTTTATCATCAGAATTCCTGAGATGTGTATCCTAGAGGATACATGTGCCACCGAACCTTTAGCTGAGTTAGTAGTGCAGACCCCACGAGATTTAACACTGATGAAGTGTGTTAGATACAAAAAGCATATACGTCATTTTTCGGAAAGGCTTGCTGATACACACATCAAGGTAACATTTTCCTACGCCTCGAAGGAGACCGAAGAGACTTATACGCATCATCCACTTCGAATGTGGCCGATGGCAGGTATATGATGTCTGATCCAGTGATCATTGTTGTGGGTAATGTTCAGGGTGAGTACAAGACTGAGAATTATTCGGTTATGGCGGTACTGAAGCTAATGCCTAAAATATTATATCACGATAGACCGTGGAAACCACTTGAGGTGTTGATGTGGCAACAGTAAAAAAGCTAACATCCGTGTCGCTGGTAATCGACAACGAGCTGCGAAGATATATGGAGCGAGGGATAACAATCACTATGCGTGAGCCTGAGTTTACGCGCATCGTAAACTGGGCAATAATAGATGATACTAACTATACATGGAAGTCGATGCATTGTAGAACCACACGCCGTGATGCATATGGTGACTTCGAACTCATTTTTCCAGTAATGCATTCTGCTATCTACAAGGATCTCCGGCCCATTGGTAGCTGTAGACCGGATGGTTCTGCTCGAACGTGTACGATCTCTTTTCAGAAGATACAGTTTCTTGGTCATGGTGAAGTTTGGTTTGGTTTGGAGATGTGGCCAGCGTGACTATGAAGATACGCTGCTGGAGATTTCATTGGAGTGCATCGTTGCAGTCGGAGCCAAGATTACTTGGATACTTCGACACAACTAAACCATGGGACACGAATGAGGGGCAGTTTACAGTTAAACTAGAATGCTCTCGGATCGAACGAACATTTGTAGGAGTTTCTTTCAGCTCGAAATTGATGATGTGGCCTAAGAATGAAGTATGATTTTGATATTGTTCTTATCTGGGTAACCCGCATCTTCGCGTGGTTTTGTGCGGTCGTCGTATGCTCAGCTACTCTGTGGTTGGTGTCGGCTATCTACTGGAGTGATATTGTTGGTGGTCTCATGGCGACATTTCTAATCGTCGTATTTAGTCTTTTAGGTGTTCAGACATCGGGTGAGTCTCTCGACGCACTAATTAGATATCGATTAGAAGAGGCTTCGGAGACTTCCGCCATTGAGAAATCCAAAGAGACCTCTAAAAAGGTGGCTAGGATAATGCACTCTGTACAAATGTGGGATTGACTAAACTCTACCTGAATACCTACTTAGATAGAGGCCAAAGTATGATTTTGAAAATTGTCTCAGCACATATTTATAAAGCTGGAACTAGCATCAGTGAGATACCCGTCGTTGTTCACTGTGAGTATCACGAATGGAAGACCGCGTTTTATGGGAATGGATCAAGCTGGCCGAGTAAGATGTCTCGGATTGTCTTGTCGGGACTTGCTAGACGTTTAGTCCTATACGATATACGTATGTTCGTTGAAAATATCAGTAAGTTGGGTATTGAGGCAAAGCTCTATTGCACTCGATTAGTTTGGGAAGATGAGTTGATTAGGATGTGGCCGGAGAATGCCTGATGGACGAGAAGACACTGAAGGTGATTGATGTTCGTATTCCTCATGTTTCAATGTGGTCGGGATAGCGATGGTACTGAAGACGAAACACTACTATGTATCGAAGCTCTCCAGTGGCGAGCGTATGGTCAAGATAGTAGAGTCCAACGTTGCTAAGAGAATTCTAAAGATGGCACAGGACAAGCTATCGGCCATAGGAGGTTCAGATGTTCGTATAGTAGTTACTAGCGTTGGGATGGAGATGATGCTTCGTAAGGCCAGGATCGAAGAGATAGAGTTCAAGCGTGCGGGTGCTTATATAACTCTTAGATGCAGGTCCATCGATAAGGTATCTCCAGTGATGCACGCCCCTAAACTTAGGATGTGGGAATGAGCCCGGAGATATTCATGCCAGCTTACTTTCCAATTGGAGCCACTTTTGGGGCGGTCAGTATTCATTTTCAGAGCCGCTACAGCGCTACGATTGTGATCGCGGAATCTGATAGCGAACGTCTTAGAATGATGCTAGATCCAGCGACGACGTGGGTCGTCTTTGTTGGCTTCGAGAAGTACGTGTTTGAGGAAGTGGAATGCCAGGGAGTTAAGCCTCATCTCAACGTGCTTCTGGCGAAGATGAAGTTCAAAGAGGTGGTTATCACAAAGTTTGGGCCGTTGGAGATGTGGAAGTGAAGTACCTTCGTGCAATCTCTGTGAGTGGCACGGCCGCGAAGGGCAATGAATTTCAGTTTGGCACTAATATAGTTAGGATGAAGACGCGTTGGTCAGATTGGGATCTTTTCTATACGTCTCTAACTGACGATTACCCGGATGGTTGGGTAGATGAGTTAGAGATATACTGTGGAGGATTGGTGGTGTATATTCTTACTGATCCTATATTCGAAACTAATCCAGAGCGACTTCCTGATGGTACGATCAATGTCATCCTTAGGTGTTTTGGGGTCAAGCGGACGATGATCAAGGAATCCGCGATGCAGATGTGGCCCGGCGGGGCTATTGATGAATAACTTTATCACTAGGGGATACATGTGGTCGTCTATATCTCCGTTTGATTATTCATTGAAGATGCGTGTCGAAGAATGCATTGTGCGCATAAACTCTGGTGAATGGAAATATCTTAAGTACAGAATAGGATTAGCCCAAGCTGGCTACTCGTTAGCTGTGATTAGTACCTCGGAAGAATCAGCATCATGGTGTAGGCCAGGAAGGATATTTTTAGATGTCTACATGCTCTGTGACGCTAGCGAATATGGTGAGGGTATGAGAATAATACGATCTAAGCGGTCTAGTAGGCTCTTTTCTTTTTGGGGCGATGGTTTCTGATGATTAGCATTAAAGTTCTAGACTTAGACATAGGCAGTGAGAATTTGGGACAGCATCCTATTTCGATTCTGGTCCTAAAAAAAGAAGCCTTCTCTATTGAGAAGTATATAGCTCCATCAGACACGGTACGCATAGTATGCACAACTTTACGCGATACATTAGCTGTTTCGGGAGTCACAGAGATTACGTTCGATAAGCACGTTAGTCTTGGAGTAGCTCTTAGTGCTAATTATGTTTGGGTGACGTTGTGGGCAAGTTCGGTGTGCCCTTCTCCAACGATGTGGGGCGAAGATGATTAGGCGCGAAGTAAGGGTTCGCTCACTTGAGGTAATAGAGTGTAAGACCTCGATGGCAGTTCGTTTTTATCTGGTGGATCAACCTACCTCAGTCATTGAGTATATCTCTCCTGATGATGAACTTGTTCTAATCGATCTAAGTTCAGGTCGCTGCCTTAGCGTGAGGCATATAGTTACCATGAACATAGGGGTTGGTGAAGGAATGCAGTACATTGAAATCGCGGCTGGCAGAATTGACCCTACAGTAGTGATGTGGCCATAGCACTTGACTAAATACAAGTTTAGCTACTATCTATATAGATAGGGTTACTTTATGGCAGCGCCTAGCATACTAGTGGCCGTGACAGAGATGGAGATAAAGTTATCTGATAAGATTACTCCATGCTGGGGAAGTATTAGGTTCAAATGCGAATTTACAAGACGGACGACTCCAGAGAAAATAGTGGCTACTTTTTCTGATGGTGAGATAGTTACATTCATGAATGACGCCAATGGAATGTACACTGTAAGAATAAGTGGACGTGAGATTAATACTTTTCCAGATCTATTTGGGTGGTGTGCAGAAGGAATGGTATTCGGCCAGATTGATATAGGCCGCAAGGATGCTGATGAGTGGACGATATGGAAGAATGAGTTTCCAGGATTGGAGATGTGGCCATGAGTGATGTGTGTCTGATGGTTGATGAGTTTGCTGTTCGTGAGGAGCGATTTTCTCGTGGCCCATGGCCGTCGCAGACTGGATATGCTGTTCAGTTTATCATTGCCACTGAAGAAAGTGCTAACGCGTTCAAGCAGCGTCTTCTTGAGATGAAGGAGAATAGTGAAGACGATGCTGTGGCTATTACACTAAAAGATCCAACTGGGCGTCAGGTAATTGTAGAACGATTTCACGTCAATGCCATGCGTGGAGGAATGGCCGAAGAGCGGGACGAAGAGAACAAAGAGAAGATCAAGAAGATTGTCGGCGAGTTGTGGGGCAAGAAGGTCGATGTTCGTGAGCCACTCAATCCCGGTGGATTGGGCATGGGATGGTAGCAAGAAGAACTAGATTTCCAACCATTCCATCCTCAAAGAAGCCACCTATGTTGGTAGCTACCAAGGGAACGTTCAAGAAAAGCATAGTAGTGGCTGAGGTAGGTACGCAGGTCTGGAAGAAGTTCATCGATAGGTATCGCTATAAGAAGATCTATCGATGGCTTCATATACTCGTTCCTGCGGATGATGGAGCGATGCTGTATACACTTAGTGATGCTCGATTAGTTGCTGAAGAGTGCCACAATGGATATTTGGTATCGTTTAGATTCAGGAGACTGCATTCTACTGCTCCTGAAAATTATGCTCTTCCTACAGAGATGTGGCCATGATTACTGTGCACACATCTCAGGGTGCTTGACTAAGTTCTAGTTCAGCTTCCTCTTAGTGGGAGAAAGTATGTTCGCTAACTTATATAGAAAGCTATTTAGTAGGCATATTCCTGCCCCTATTCCAAAGCCAGTGTTCGTTCATCATCCTAGGGCACCGTTATTTTCTGACGATGACGCGTTCGGGCTACCGATTGGCTCTCGGTGGGTAAATGTGATCAGTGGAACGATGTACGTATCAGTAGATAGTTCAGTAGGGGCTGCTGTTTGGTTAGAAGTTGCCCCAACTGGGGTTGTGTGTGACCCAGGATCTATAGGTACTACTGGTGACACGGGATTGGCTAGTTGGTATGATTCGACCGGCGAAATAGGCGACACTGGATGGGATATGACTGGACCACATGGCCCATGTGGCGTTATGCCAAAGCTGAGCATGTGGGGGCCTGATGATGAGTACGACGGCGAAATTCAGGATGATGTTGAGGAAGAGGCTGGGTCGTCTGAATCGGGGGCCGAGGAGTCGGGTGACGTTGATGAGTAAGAAGAACAAAGATGCTTATGATCTTACCGTTCCTATTGAGGCTGTTATAGCACTTGGTGAAGTGTATCATCCTAAAAAGGGAGTCGTTGCTACGATCTTACTGACAGGTGAAAATTCAATAGATGTCTATTCGATGCGCGACATTAGAAATTCTATCAGCCTCACAATGACGAAGTTTGCGCAAGAATCTGAGAAGCAGCGAAAGGCTATTCCATTTCTTCTGCTAACCGGTGCTCAACTGATTAAGATTGATAAAAGCCCTCGATTTTATGGAATGTATGAGGCGCAGATCTTTGGGGATGATTGGGCAGGCTTTGATAATTTTGAGTTAGACACGCCACTACTTCACCTATCGATGTGGGGCGATAGTTATAGGTAGATTATTATCTGGATAGAAGTATTGACGAAATATCACTTATGATTCATTCTGGTTATTTAGAGAAGTCCACTAGTCATGCTAAATTATTGAGTCAGGAGTTTTCAAACATACCAATGGTTGACATGGATATAGGCGCATACAGAAATATGGTAGAGGCTCAGCTCAATAATCTTCTTGGGCGTAAGGATATGATCGTTTCTCTCGATGATAATGGTCCGAATATAGTTCATGTTGAGGCTACCGAACCTATATCTGGAGAATCTATAGAGACCATATGGAGTGTAGATAATAGCTTCAATAGTGATTTCATGTCTGGTGGGCATACACGATTAGCTAAGATACTTCTTGGTATGCTAAGAACGCGAGGGTTGATCAATGAGGGAATTCTTTAAGGAAATCGTAACTATTCCATGCGAGTGTGGTGCAGAGAAGATTACTATAGAGGTAGAGAATAATCCTCCATGTGCTGACTGGGCCTACTTTTCGATTTGGACGCAGCGTCTACATAGCCAATATACTCTTGGGATGAAGATTAGGCACATTCTCCAGATAGTGCGCGATGGTAGCCCATACACCGACATGATGCTACTGAATGCCAATGATTGTGAGCGGCTTGCTTCCGCTTGCACGGAGGCGGCAGCGTTTCTTCGAGCAAACAAGAAGACTGAGCAGGATCAGATTGAAGAGCGTCGAAAAAGACATATTGATGAAGATGGATGGTCAGTCGATTCCGAAGGTTTTAAGTGGATGATCGAAGACTATGATGATAGCAATGTAATGGTTAGAGTGTTACGGCCAGATGGAAAAGAGATTCGTAACATAGTAAGTAGGCATTCTAGATTGACGAAAGAATAGTTGCGCATCTAACTATAAAAATAGGTTTCTCCTTGTCCATACGATTGGACATAGGTATCATGCGTCGCGGGGAGTTGGCGCAGCGTACCAATCACACAATCGTATAATTGGGAAAGGGGAATAGTAGTGAGCAAGCGTCTTGCTGCACTTCAGGAAACTATTAACAAGAAGTACAAGGGTAACTATGTAGTACGTGCATCTGATCCGTCGGCGTTCAATATCCAGAGAATTCCAACCGGTATCTTTGCTCTCGATGCGATAACGTATGGGGGCATTCCATTTGGTAGAATTAGCATTCTGTGGGGAGAGTTCTCTTCTGGAAAAACATCTGCGGCTCTAAGTATCGTCGGGCGTGCACAGAGAACGTGTAGAGAATGCTTTACCTACATGCGTATATCTGGAACTATTAACACGATGATCGATGAGGCCAGTGGAGAAGTTCTTCTCGAAGGTGGTAAATGTGATGAGGCTAGTTCCAACTTTAAGAAAATTGACCGTCTTCGAAACATAGCTAGTAAAGGTAATCTCACTAAGACTCAGGAAGACGAGCTTCAGAAGTTCACGATATGGTTAGATTCATCTACGCTCAAGGATAAGCATATTCACGTACAGACTACTCGTAGTTATGAGTGCCCAAAATGTAACAAGACAGAACCTTTAACGGCCGTGTGGATTGATGTTGAGGGTGTATTTGATAGATCGTGGGCGAGCAACTTCGGCATTGACATAAACGAGCTATGGGTCGTACGTCCTACCTATGCTGAGCAGGCAATAGATATCATGAATCATCTTGTTCGTACAGGTGAGTGCGATCTAATCGTGCTTGACTCAGTAGCTGCGATGGTTCCGGCCAAGGAAATCGAAGATAGTGTTACTGGTGATGCTGTTGTAAGCTTAAAGACATCAGATGGGTCTATCTTGACTACTCCGATATCGGACGCGTGCTCAAAGTGGGAGAAAGGTGAGCTTGACGGGGGCGTGTCAATTAGAAGTTATGACCAAGAGACGGCTTCATTTGGGTGGAAGCATGTGGCTAATATTTGGCGACGACCAGCTAGAAAGCAAATATTTAAGATTAAGACGAAGTATGGCCGTGACATCAGAGTTACCGAGGATCACTCCGTGTTTAGAGTACTCCCAGTAAACAAACGATGTGTTAATAGGAAGAAGAATACATTTCGCTATAGTGCACATATTGAGTGTGTAAAAGGAAAGCACCTTCAGGTCGGAGACCATCTTTTATTGGAAGACTCTTTTGAAGGCGCGAAGGAGTCTAAGTCATCCATTCTCCTTACTGATTATTTAGAACACGCTGAGCGACCTGTATTTGCTTCTGGTTTGTCTAGCGAGGTTATCGAGCAGTGTAGGGTAGGGCGCGACCCAAAGCGTAATTGGAGAAAGGGGCGTCACGGAAATGGGTACGTATCTCTAGAGGCCGCGCATGACAATGATGTTTCGTTCTGTGGAAATGAGATGTTGTACGGAAGAGGAAGTTCTGCGGTTGTGTCTAACAGAATTGAATCGGACGTGATTGGATGGTTGATAGGTTTTGTAGTTGGGGACGGCTATGTATGGGACGACCATAAATCAAATGGCATTCGTCTGTATATTGGTGAGAATGAGTTCAGACAGATGATGAAACGTGTTGCACGTGTTGGACAGCTAGGTCCAACAATACGTGCCTATAGACGAAAGACATCACGCATGTTCGATGTAACAATTCAGAGTCCTGCCCTTGCCCACGTATTTAGGACTTGGTTTGGGGGTCAGAAGGCGCTAACTAAGCGTCTGCCACCTATTGTTTTTGACCTCGATGAGAATGGGCGACGTGCAGTTCTAGAAGGACTAATAGACTCGGACGGCCATCGATTAATTGAGAGGAACAGATATAGGATTTCTATCTCTACCTCTTCGAAGTTGTTGGTATGGGATATAGTAGAGCTTCTGAAGACACTTAGGATTACGAGTTCGATTCAGTGGAGAGGTCCTTCTCGTTCTGTTGTGGTCGAAGAGAACGGTGAGCGAGTTATTCATGGTAGCGAGTCGTGGAACGTGAATTTTTCAGGCTGGTCGTTGTATGGGGAGCCGCCTTCGGTATCCCGCAAGGGGTCTGGTAGGAGCATGATTGAAACAGCCTCAGGAGTTCCGGTAAAAATAACGTCTATAGAAGAGTGCGATAGAGAAGAAGTGTTCGATGTAGCTGTTCCAGGTACAGAAACCTTCGTAGCGAATGGTCTTCTTGTGCATAACAGCGCCGAAAAAGCTCAGCAGGCACTTATGGCCCGTCTCATGAATAAGGCGATTCGTACGTGGGTTGCTGGCATGGCTGAGGCGGAAGTATCAGAAACGGATACTTCTATGCCGACGATTCTCCTGATCAATCAGATTCGTGAGAAGGTAGGAGTATTCTATGGTGATCCATCGGTCATGCCGGGAGGTAAGGGACAGGCATTTGGTAATAGCCTTACTATAAAGCTATATGGGTCGAAGTATGCGTTCGATGATGATTCGGGGGTTACGTTCTCGCGTATCATTAAGGCTAGCGTTAGCAAATCTAAAGTAAGCCCCCCGCGTGAAAGTGCAGAATATGTCTTATGGCTGCGTAATAATGGGGACAATAAAACCGGTTCAACAGAAGAGCCAAAAGTCATTCTACAGAGCACGCTAAAAGAGGGTGTGCTAGTAAAAGACAAGAGCAACACATATAAGCTACTTGGTAAAAAGTATAAGACACAGAAAGAGATTATGGCACTGATGATGGAGGATGAAATGTTTCTTGAGGATGTTAGATCAGCGGCTCTTGAGGCTATGTTTACTCGGAAACTAAGAAGTGACACATAATAACTTTCTAGATCATGTTCCAAAAAAGCCTAGCAGGCCACTACTTGGAGATTCAGATATATCTAAGAAACAGGAAAAGCGTGTCGCGCAGAAATCAGGCGGAAAGCGCCAGCCAGGATCTGGTAGTTGTGATCACTCCAAGGGTGATGTTAAGGCCGATAATATTCTATTCGAATGTAAGACAACAAACGAGAAGTCTATACGCATAGAGAAGAAGTGGTTGATCAAGATTAGTCGTGAAGCGTCGGATCAGCAGCGTGATCCATGTCTAGTTGCATCATTCCCCACAATGCCATCTGGCATAGAGCGTGATTGGGCTATTCTGCCAATGAAAGATCTTAAGCGTCTTCTCGACAAGTCCAATGAGTTCGATCAGATGCTTCTGGAGAACGAATGAGCTTTGCAGATTCCATACGCGGATTGAAAAAGAAGCCCAAGAAGGCTAAGAAACCAAAAGAGCCGACTCACTCGATTCAGCATGATCTAGTGAAGGCTATCATGACCTCTACGCTCGATTCATTCGAGAATGGAGTCAACACGTCGCGATCTATTGGGTGGCATCCATCTCAACTTGAGTCAATGTGTCCTCGCTATGAAGTTCTTAGACAATTAGTTCCAGATGAACTTGATATGAAGATAGTTGTTCCGGATATACGTACTCAGTTGATATTCGATGTTGGAACTGCCGTGCATGAGTGGATTCAGAATCAGTATCTAGGTCCGATGGGGCGCTTAAAGGGAACGTGGATCTGTACGCAGACCGGGCATGTAGTGCTAAATAGCGTGATGCCAAAGAAACCACATAATACTCCCAATGCACCCGATATAACGCTAGGTGCGAATAGTTACTGGCGCTATGGCGAGCTTAGCGTTCGTAACAAGGATTGGGGGGTAGTAGGACGAATAGATGGTATCTACATACTAGGTCAGGGAACGGAAGACGAAGAAGAGGTAGTGCTAGATATCAAGACGGCAGGTCCATACTTCTGGAATGCCGGAGCAAAGGTGCCCCTTCAATCTAGCCTATTTCAAATCAATCTCTACATGTGGTTATTGGGTAAGAAGAAAGGCGTACTACTTTACGTTGATAAGGCTGGTGTTTACAAAGATGGTCCTCCATTCAAGGAATTTGTAGTTGAGTACAGTGAGATTCCAAGGAAGGATGCCTGTGATAAGATTGAGGTCTATAGGGCATGCGTTGGACGCAAGGAAATTCCGCATATGATGACCCACTGTGAACATCAGCCTACCGGTGCTCGTGCTCGGCAGTGCCCATTGCGGAAGGTTTGTCAGGACGTGAGTAGAGTGGCTCAATTAGAAGCATCGTGGGGGCTAGTTCAGTATCTATGAAGAAGCGAACCAAAAAACTCTATGTGTTTAGGGGACTTCCAGGATCAGGAAAGAGTAGCACCGCTAGATCACTTGGTTGCCTCGTCATTGAACCAGATAGTTGGCATGTTCAGGATGGTAAGTATCAATGGGATACGGATAATAGACAGAAGGCGCTACGAAAGGCATGGAATGTTCTAGAATCAGCTATGGAAAATGGCTTTGACGTGGCTGTAGCGGAGGTGCTCCATAAGAAGAATATGGTAGTTCCATTACTTCAGATAGCTAGCCGACATGGTTATGAGACTATCGTATTCGATATAAAGATTACTGCAGAAGAATCAAAAAAGAGAAATATTCATGGCGTAGATCCTAACGATATAGACATGTTGGAGCGTGAGTGGGAGGATTGGAACTAGCTATCAGTAATGTGTGCAGATGTGGAGATTTGACGTGATACTTGCTCATAAAATCCAGTTGAGGCTGACGGCCAAGCAGATCGAGTACCTTGCTTGTGCTTGTGGCACGTCGCGGTTCGTTTGGAACTGGAATATCTATGGCACCGAGGTTGTCATCGCATCGAAGTTCTATCCGTCGTCGAAGACATGTAGTAACTGTGGGTATGTGAAGGCTAAATTGTCGCTCACCGAGCGCACCTTCACGTGTTCCGAGTGTGGCTTTAGTCTCGATAGAGATCTGAATGCCGCACGAAATCTATCTAGGTTCGGCTTGAGCCAAAGTAACGCCTGTGGACATCACGAACTTCTCACAAGGAAGCCCGCGACTTTAGTCGCGGGAGGAGCTGACTCCAACGCTGCAAAAGTCATACGAAGTAGGGCTTTAGTCAAAAAGCCTATTGTAGCGAGCGCTCTTAGCTTGAGTGCTTAGTTACAAGCCAGCGACTTTAGTCGTTGGTATTTGACGTAAGGCCAGCTAGTATAGAGGCTGTGGTGGTTGAAGCAGGAACTAGACCGCGCACACTTGTGTGCACAAACTAGGAAGCAGGATTGGAACTAGTGGCTGATTTGGTGAGTATCACATTTTCAGATCTTGGTTGGAGTGCTCAGACAGAGGGTGTCATAGATGTTGATGAAGATGGAAATGTCATGCATGAGATTGGGTGTAGTTCGGCCACGTGCCCTAGCTTTGTCGAAGCTATGGGGTGTGCTATTGGTCTTTGTGAGGATATGGATATTCCTGACATCTATATGTCAAAGTCAACGGTTAAACTGGCAGTACGGGATATAGCACGTATGGTGAAGAAGCTAGCGGGGGAATGATGGTCAGCAGTTCTGGAGCGTGGAAGAGCGCCGAGAGATTAGTAGCTCGCAAGCTAGGTGACTGGTGGTGTGGTAACGAAGATGCGTTCAAGCGCGCCCCAGTATCTGGAGGATGGCCAAAGAAGCGATCCCACGGGGACATTTTAACAAACGATGATATTGATCAGCCACGAGATGTGATTACCTCGGCCCGTAAGTTCATGAGTCTATTTGCTATAGATGTGAAGCGACGCATCAAAGGAAGTGCTGGTACAGAGTGGCACCTAGAGCAGCTTCTTAGTGCTCCAAAGCATCCTGTGTTTGATTGGTGGGAAGATGTTACTCAGTTAGCAAATAGGCTGCACAGAATGCGTATGTTGATATTCACAAAAGCTAAGCGGCAGTACGTTCTCATGTTCGGTCCAGAAGGAATAGCATGGCTACGTGATAGGCTAGGGTCGGAGTTCGATTCATTGTCGAGAACAAGAGCTACGTTCTATGTTGAAGGAATGACTGAGGAGCTAACGGTATTTGACCTCGGAAAGTTTCTTAAGAAAATCGATGCACGACTTCTAGGAGGCGGATGTGTCTGTGAGGAAGAGTCGAAAGAAGAGTCGTCCTAGGCAGCGCCTACGAACGATGCTAATTGCCGACGCAGAGAAGATGTTTGGTGAGCCAGATATCAAGAGACTGCTTACTCAGTTTACAGTGAGTGGGCTGTCTCCGGCTAATATCGCTAGTAAGTATGATATTAGCCCTGTTTCGGTTCGGACATGGTTTAGAAAGTTACAAGTGAAAACTGAGAGTGGTGATCGTAGCGCAACAAAGCGTTTGATAGAGGCGGGGTATGCTACGTGGGACGAGTTCTTTCGTAAGAACCTTGCCAAGTCGAATAGACAGCAGTCTGAAGCCGTGGGAATTCATTTTTCTACTCTCTCAATATACCGGCGACTATGGCAGGTTTCCGGTGGAAAGATATAGGGACATTTATGGGTACGTTTGATATTCAGCCTACAGGTCCAGTAGCCGCGATAACTAAGACAGACGCAGCATCTATCCGAAAAACTGTATTGGGCCTGAAGGATAAGATGGAACATCTTTACATTGAGTTTGCTGAGCAATTGTACTTAGTCGTTAATTCTGCAGTGAATGGGGTGTCGTTGTGGGAAACATGGGGATACGCTTGCTTCGAAGACTATGCCCAACAGGAACTTGGCATGAAGAGGGCGAAGGCCTACTACTTCATGCAGATTTGGAAGCAGCTTCATATCAACGCAGGCATATCCAAGAAGAAACTTGGAGAACTCAATTGGAGTAGCGCTAAAGAGCTTTCCCCACTTGTTAAGCAGGGCATTATTACTGAGGACAACAAAGATGAGTGGATTCAGAAAGCAAAGACTACTTCGGTGGCCAGCCTCATCGAAGAGGCACGGGCAGCCAGAGAATTGTCACCTACGACTAAAGAAGTAGAGAAAGTTTTCCGTGTCACCTATGGTTTATACGAGCCTCAATATGATAATCTGAACAAAGCTTTAGATATTGCAAAGGTGTTAGCCGACTCAGACAAGCCTGGACATTTGTTAGATCTCATATGTACTGATTTTCTAGCTCAGCATGCTGGAAAGCATCCTAACAAGAAACGCGCACTAGCTCGTCATGCAGCTATGGTAGAGCGATCATTTGGAGTGAAGCTGATCATAGTAGATGACAACGATGAAATTGTTCATGGTAAAGAATTAGCCAATGAGCTGGAGGCGTAATGGCGCTTGCAAAGAAACTCCTACGGGTCACTAGGACTATACCGTTGTTCGGTGGCCCATGTAATATCGAGGTCCGCGAAGATGGGATTATGATCCGGCCACATGCGACTCCTATGGTAGTCCATAGTTGGCCGTGGGAACGAATGTTAGAATTTTGTCATTGTGCGACATGCAAGCCACAGCCCGAAGATGAAGCAAGTATCGACATAGTCTAGACGGAGGCCTACTTTGGATTCTCATTAGTAGGAGGACGCTATGTCCAAAGAAATGCCTAATCTAAAGTCTGCTCCACCTCTGATCTGCCCAGACTGTGGTTCAAGAATGATTCGTAGAAATAGTATGTATGGGCTATTCTATGGATGTTCACAGTTTCCTGAGTGTAGGGCTTCTCATGGATGTCATCAGATTACTGGAATGCCATTGGGTATTCCGGCCAATAAAGAGACTAAGGAAGTTCGAATAGCTGCTCATGAAGCTTTCGATATCCTTTGGAATGGCGGGGCTAGCAAGATGTCACGTAAGGAGGCATATATGTGGCTCGCCGATAAATTACAGTTGCCCAATGACGAATGTCATATTGGCAGATTTGATAAAGAGATGTGTGGAAGAGTAATTGCTGTGTGTCTTCAAAAAGCTCTGATGGGCTGATATATTGATTACTTATATTTATGATCCACATACCGGTGATATAACTGCCGCTAATACTGAGACCTACGCGGAATGGATGAAGCAGTTTCCAAACGCTAGGCGAATTGCGGAAACTACATTGGGAGAGTGCTGGATCTCTACTGTCTTTTTGGGGCTCGACCATTCATTTGGCCTTGGTGGTCAGCCAGTTCTATTTGAAACGATGGTGTTTTGGGAAGAGCATCAAGATATCCATAACGATTGTACAAGATGTGAGACGCTTAAAGAGGCAAAGAAAATGCATGAGGACATGTGTCACCAGATGGAACGATACATATATGACTTGAATCAAGAAGAATGTGCAAGGATCGAAATGTGGCCGGAGAAGAGCTATGACTAATCCGTGGGAGATTACGCTTAATGCGGTATCTATTACGTCGGTAGCACAGATATCGTCCGATGAGTGGTGCGTAACTGCGATCATTCGTCGTAAGGATTTTGATGGCAAGATATCTATAGATTCATTTAGCAATGTGATCAATATACGACACGCTGGTGCAGATAAGGCTCCATATGGAGTTTCTCTAGATGGCCTATGTTATGCACGTGTAGTTCGTGAGTGTACTACAGCCGATGATCATGCGTTGAGTCATGCTATTCTTAGAAAGTGTTATCATGTCACATTTAGAGGAAATGATCTTCATCAATTGGCAAGTCTAGATATTCCAGTTCCCACCGAGGTTGCTTTAGGGCGAAGAATGGGAATATGGCCAGAGGCAAGAGTATGAGTAGGATTGTCTTAGTCGATGACTGGGATTTGAGCCTTACAGGGCATGAAGGTAAGTTATTCTTAGAGCACTCTGCATGGTCTACTTTTTCTATGCTACACCCAGTTAGTGAGTGTATAAAAGAACTTTCTATACGTCGTAACTATCTTATTGATAAGAAGCTTGTCTATGAAGTATTGACACTTGCATCGGTTAATATAGTTGGCAGTAATAGTATCAGAATTGAGAATGGCGATACTCAAGTGAAGGTCGATATAGGCTTTAGCTATGCAAAGATTCCACTATCTTACATTAGGATAATAGGTAGTGAAGATGAACAGCGCGCCACTCAGACCACTAGTATAGATGCAGCATGCCTTCCCCGAAAAGAGCATATAATGATTAACCCCATGTTTATAGTTACTATGTGGGGAGATAATGAACGATCTTAGACTTGTGGGAAGGGATGTTAAAGTTATTGAGCAAGGATTACGTCATGTTGTGGTGCTCGATGTTTGTCGTGCTGACCAGGACATGTTTCAATATAAGCAACTGATTCAGCGGACGTTTCAGGGTAGCGTGGTGAAGCGATTGCTTATCACTGATCTTGATAGCGCGAAGTTACTTGTTCTTGGTGATGCGCGTCTTGTCTGGTCTAAACCAGTGCAAGGAGATGCTTATGGATCGGTTAAGTTTGGATGGATGGGCAAATGGCTAAGTGAGATCTCTGATTTGAAGATGTGGGCAGATAAATGATCATTTCACAATGGAGGCACGAAACGTATCTGGCAGAGCATACTGGCCAGCCCCACGATAGAGTGCTGCTCTATACGAATGACAGCTCAATTGATAATCTGAATTTATGTGAGGGAGTACTGTATAAAACGTTGGTGGCCACATCTTGTCACTGCCAAGTGACAATGCATAGTGCTAGGATAATTGAGATGAAGTACAAGGACAGCGAAAGGGGCTGGTCAGTGTTTGTAGAGTGTTGTAAGGTATGCGAAAAATACATTATGAAGGCTTTTACGATGTGGGGGGATGAATGAAAGCGTGGAGGGTAAAGGACTCAGTTGGCAATATGATGACGTGCCATGCTGAGACTAAATCAGGAGCGAGAAGATGGTATAAGAACACAGGAATTCGTGGTACTATCACAAGCATCGAATGCTTGGGCGAGACACAGGTTAAGCAAAAGGACATTAGAAAGTTTGATCTAGTAAAGGACCCAATGATTCGAAATATCATACATGAACAGGATGATACTATGAAGCAAGTACACGAGCACAACAAAGCCGCTACGACAGGTGGCCGAAAAGTAGGGCCGAACGAGAATTGTAAGTGTGGTAGTGGCCGTAAGAATAAGCACTGTTGCAAGAACAAACGAACGTAGTGCACAAGTAAGTGCACAATGATATTGATGTGCATTTTTTGATTGTCTTTTGTAGTTGTTGTGCGGCAATAGTGTTCGCCGAAAAGTATCATTGATGAACTGTATGGCCATGATGTGCATAGCGTTAAGTAATAGATGTTGCCTGCTAGGCAACAGAAAGGGGATGACGAAACTAGCTTTTGTTCCATTATCTACTATGGAATAATTACTATTTCGTCAACGTAACCCTATGAGCAAATTGGAGATGTGGCCAAATCCTGGATCTCAAACTCCTCCATCTGAGGATGATATTCAGGTGATGATAGCCAAGGCTAAAGAGACTTTGGACACCCCGGAAGGTCGAGAAAGACTTGAAGCTATGATGCGCGTTACTAGAGCACATACGGCAAAGATGTTGCGGGAGTCATATATTGATCCGGCTATACTTAAGGAGCCCATGACAATATGAGTAGTCAGTACCATATCATGGCGGCTGTGTTCATCTGGCTAATGGGAAGCATTAGTGTAATGGCTCATCTTCATTATCTTGGCATACGTGATAGGATGGTTAGAATAGTGTTCGGACTATTTTGGCCTATTGCATTTATCTTAGTCATGCTTTCTATACTGATCGATATTATATGGGCTAGGGGAGATGTTAAACGGGTTCAACGGGCATATGACATGAAGAAAAAAGAACTAGAGGGGCCGGATAATGGCGACGCTGATTGAGTATTCACTGACCGGTGAGCGCAAGCATCGAATAGAATATGCTCTTGTAGAGACAGGCACGCCGCAGGGAGATCGTGATGTTGCCTTATGGTTATCACTATATATGTCAGCAGATGAAACTCCAGAGGCCTGTGTATGGCTGGATGGCACTATCATTAGGCCTACTGATGAGGATAAGAAGGCATATGAGGATAAGATCGAGACTATTCTTAGGCGAGAGCTACTAGTACGAGAAGAAAAGCAGCGAAGAGAGCGAGTGGTTCAGGAACGCGCCGAGCGTGAGACTCGTCGTGAGGGATCTCGAAAGGGGCAGACTGATGGCAGCGGGAATGTCGGAACTGATGTGGGAGTTGATAAAGAACATGTATGTGAATCCGTTGATGGAGATGCCAGGGGTGGAGAATCTGACGTTTGATATGATATCGACATTGAGGTTCGACAATAGGCCAGGAGCAATTCCAATAGATGATCCAGGTCCTAAGGAGAAGCATACGGCGGATGATGCAGATATGAGATCCAATAGGCTAGATATAGCTCCTATTACATATCGTCTTAGGGTCGAAGTACATATGGATATCGCTGGGTTTAATAACTCATCCGGAAAGATTGGACGTAAGTTGCTACATGTAGAATCTAACTCAATCAGCCAGTGTTTTACGCGTGTTGAGACTGCTCTTAAGGAAAAGGATCTAGCATGTGTGGATATAGATACCCAGCGAGGTGTATGATCGAGAGTGTGTAGTTCACCAATGGATAATATCTATGGAGTGGTGCTCGTAGTAGGTGATAGCCTTGTTAGTGGGGCGCGTGATGAGTTCGGGCTAAGCATGCCAAGAGAGCTTGGCAGACTTATGTCTGAACGCTATAGTCAGCATTGG
>Ga0307379_10002340_pt1 | contig 28298 bp, 23 predicted proteins | sample UN2MG_FD_202237 | JGI IMG/M metagenome (GOLD analysis project Ga0307379, IMG submission 202237) | Soil microbial communities from Risofladan, Vaasa, Finland - UN-2 | ecosystem: Environmental > Terrestrial > Soil > Coastal area > Acid sulfate soil | place: Finland: Risofladan, Vaasa | collected...
CGTTGGGAGCAAGGAGGACCTCACCCGTCCCTACGGGACTCGGCTGCGCAATTGACCTCCATTCCCAGCGATAAATCGCTGGGCTATTGTCAAAGAGTCCCTACGGGACAAACAGATGCGTTGCGGGAGAGATGTGGGTAAAGGTGAGGCCGTGAGCCTCCGGGATGCGTCGTGCCACGGTCCCAAGCCCCGACGGGGCGAAAGCGCGCTGTCGCCCCGTCGGGGCTCCAGCGTTTGGGATCGACCCCCGAAACCGGAGGTTCCGTCCCGATACACGGCAATCGGGACTCCACCTCCGGCTACCCGCTGCCGGCTGCCGAAGGCATCCCGTTGGGACCTGCGGGCCTCGGCCAGACTCCTTGGCGATCGCACAGTCACCCAACGACTTCCGTCGCGACGATGGGGGATGAGTTGGCCATGAAAATGGTCCTCACACCAACCCATTCCGACCGCACCCGAACCTGGCTCACTCCTTCTTGCCGACGTGCTCATAAGCGCCGATGTCGGGCGCCTTGCCTTGCGGCGCCTTCGTGCCGGCTAGGTCCTCTTTGAGGCCGACGTCCGTGCCTGCGTCGATGGCGGGGCTGCCGGGCTTCAGGCGATAGTCCCGGCTGGAGACGTCCACGAAGACCTTGCCCAGGTCCGTCTCGATGATCTCGCCAGGCTTGAGTTTCTTGCGGAGCACGTCGAGCCCCTGGTAGTGGCTGACGTAGAGGTTGTGGCTGACGTCGGCCGGCTCGTTGATGAGGATCCCGCCGAGGATGTTGTTCTTCACCACGCACTCGACGGTGCCGCGCCGGGCGAGCATCAGGGCCTTGCCCTCGCCGCCCAGGATGACGTTGTTGAAGAACCGCAGCCGCTTGCCTTCGAACCAGTTGCAGACGACGTATCCGCCGCTGTCCTGGAAGACGTTGTACGCGATCGTCACGTCCTGGACCTTCTCGGAGGCGAAGGCCACCTGCGAGTTGTGCACGACGTTGCCGCAGACCAGGACGTCGTCGCTGCCGTTGTAGACGGTAATCGCGTTGGAGTGCGTGCCGCGGTTGTCGTCCACGGTGTTTTTGAGAATTCGGCACTTCGGCGCGCCGATCAGCCAGATGCCCACGTACCCGCACTTGCGGATGGCGTTGCCCCGGATGACCGACTCGGTCGTCCCGCCGAGGAAGTAGATGCCGCCGATCCGGCGGTTGTCGTGAACGCGGTTGTTCTCGACCCGCGCGCCGCGAACCCCGGTGAGGTTGATCCCAGCGTGCTTCCAGCTCGAGTCCTTGTTGCAGTAGCGGATGACGTTGTCGGCCACGACGATGCCCTCGGGCTTGCCCACGTCGTTGGAGACGCCCGCGCCGCGGTTGGGCTGGCGGCTGATGAACTTCTGCATGGCGAAGCCGCGAACGGTGATGTGGCTGTGGCCGTTGATGTCGAACGCCGTGCTGCGACGTGAGATCGTGATGGCCGGCCTGCGGCGGGCAGCCTCTCCTCTCGGCCAGAGGTACAGCTTCGGCCGGCCGTTGGCGTCGCGCTCGGGGCTGAAGACGAACTCGCCGGGCTTGTCGAGCAGCCGCACGTGGTTCATCATGGCGTAGCGCCCGCGATTGGGGTAGTGCGGGGCGGGGAGCTTCTCGTGCGTGATCTTGTGCTCGGCCGGCGAGTAGGCGGTGACCTTCTTGAAGTACGTGTAGTTGGGCTGGGCCCAGATGGCCGCATACGCCCCGTCCCATGTGTTGGGCTCGGCCTGCGTGAAGCAGTTGGCGTCGATCAGCGTCGTGGCCGTGGCGCTGCCGGGCGCGATGTGCCGGTAGTCGGCCGCTCGGTCCATGTAATGCGGATCGGCCGGGTCGGGGTCCTGTGCGATCCAGAGCATCTGCTTGCCATCATAGAGGTTCGCCGACAACAGGGTGGCGTCGGCCGGCGCGTACGTGTAGAGGATGTGCCGCCAGTTCGGGTTTCCGCCGCAGTCCTCGGCCGACTGGCAGCGCTGCCAGCCGGTCAAGACCTCCGAGCCGTCGACGATGGCCTGGCCGCCGCCGAACGCGCCCTTCGTGTTGCCGTCGAAGATGATCGGCTTGTCCTTGGCGCCCGACCAGGCAACCTTCACGTTGCCGCGATAGACCACGCCGCCCTTGAAGATCACCACGTCGCCGGGTCTGAGCGCCGTCGCCTTTGCCCTATCCCCCGCCGCCGGATCGCCGGGACAGTGCTTGAAGGCCGCCTGCGCCGACAGCCCGTCGTTGTTATCCGTCCCGCCGTCGAAGTCTACGTAGTACGTCGCCGCCGGAGCGGCACATACGCCGCACAGAACGGCCAGCATCCCGCAGAGCAGAGCGCATCCGCCGACAAGGTTGGTCATATCGCACCTCCGCTTGTTCGCCGCTGCTGCGCCAAACGCCAAGCCGCCGGGCCGGTCCCGGAGCAATCCCTGGTCCCTGGCCCCTGGTCCCTAATCCCTGAGCTTCTCGATGATCGCATCGGCCATCTGGCTGGTGCCGACGGCGGTGGGGTCGTCGCGGTGCGGCTTCATGTCGTAGGTGACGCTCTTGCCCTCGGCGATGACGGCGGCCACCGCGCTTTCCAGCCGGTCGGCGGCGGCCCGCTCGCCCAGGTGGCGAAGCATGAGCATGCCCGACAGTATCAAGGCCGTCGGGTTGACCTTGTTGAGGCCCTTGTACTTGGGGGCCGAGCCGTGGGTGGCCTCGAAGACCGCGCCGTGATCGCCGATGTTCGCCCCCGGCGCCACGCCCAGCCCGCCGACCAGTCCCGCGCACAGGTCCGAGAGGATGTCGCCGTAGAGGTTCGGCAGTGCGATCACGTCGTACAGCTCCGGCTTCTGCACGAGCTGCATGCTCATGTTGTCGTTCAGGCGCTCCTCGGCCTCGATGTCGGTGTAGTTCTTGGCGACCTGCTCTGCCACGTCCTTAAACAGGCCGTCCGTGTGCTTCATGATGTTGGCCTTGTGGACGTAGGTGACCTTGCGGCGGCCGTTCGCGCGGGCGTATTCGAAGGCGAAGCGCACGATCCGCTCGGTGTTCTCCACGCTGATCGGCTTGATCGACACGCCCGTGGTGTCGGGGCGGGTCTTGATCTTCCGGTCGGCCGACAAGCGGTTGATCACTTCGATCAGCTCGGCCGTTGCGGGCAGGCCCTTCTCGAACTCCACGCCCGCGTACAGATCCTCGGTGTTCTCGCGGACGACGACGAGGTCGATGCCCTCGTAGCGGCTGCGGACGCCGGGGTAGCTCTTACACGGCCGCAGGCAGGCGTACAGGTCCAGCGTCTGGCGGAGCAGGACGTTCACCGAGCGAAAGCCGGTGCCGATGGGCGTGGTGATCGGGGCCTTCAGCGTGGCGTCAGAGCGGCGGACGGCCTGGATGGTCGCCTCCGGCATGGGCGTGCCGGCGGTTTCCATCACGTCCACGCCGGCCTGGCACTCGGTCCAGTCGATCGCGCGGGCGCCGTCTGTGACCTCGACGGCGGCGTCAATGCACCGCCGTGCCGCCGCCGCCAGCTCCGGGCCCGTGCCGTCGCCCAGGATCAACGTAACCTTGTGCTTCACCATTGAGCCATGCTCCTTTGGACGCTCGCTGAGCCGGGCATGGTATCAGTCGCGGCGGCGGCCGTCAACGCCGGGGCGGGCTCGGTTTGCGGTGTTGACGCGCGGTCCGGAAGAGCCGATAATAGATGTGTAGGCCTTACACATAGGGAGAAGCGGCACCATGGCGACGAACCTGGCCATCGACGACCGGCTCCTTCGCCGGGCGCAGAAGATCGGCGGGATGAAGACCAAGAAGGAAACCGTCACGGTCGCGCTGGAGGAGTTCATCCAGCGCCGCCGGCAGAAGGAACTGCTTGCGTGCGTCGGAAAGTTCGAGTTCCGCGAAGACTGGAACTACCGCAAGGACCGGCGCGCCCGTGAACATCGTCGTTGACACGTCCGTTTGGTCTCCGGTGCTTCGAAGACGCCCGGTCAACGAGGACGATCCCTGGGTACGGGTCTATCGCGCCCACATCGGGCGCGGGGACTGCCTCTGCATGATCGGGCCGATCCTCCAGGAACTGCTGTCCGGGCTCAAGAGTCGGGACGACTTCGAGGACCTCCGGGCCAGCCTGTCGTCGGTCGTGATCCTGGACTTGTCCAGAGAGGTGTTCATCGCCGCGGCGCGCATCGCAAATGCCTGCCGTCGCAAGGGATTCGCGGCCGGCCCGATCGACTACATGATCGCCTCGGCGTGCGTGGAATACGGATATCCGCTGCTGACGGCGGACAGGCACTTCCTGCGGATCGCCCGATACTGCGACCTGAGATTGCTTCCTCCGCTGGCCCGGACCGATGGCGCGGGACGAACATCGTGAACGCCCTGGCCAGGCATGATAGGATGGGAGGTCGCCTTTCGAGATGGAGTGAGACATGAGCAGCCGCAAACCGCCCAGAGGGGCCGTGGCTCGGCTGGCCCGCATCCGGGACGCCGGGCGGGTGTTCGACATCGAGTTCTGGCAGTCCCAGGGGGCCGAGGCCCGCTTCGCCGCGGCCTGGGAAATGGTGTGCCAGCGCCACGCCATGCGAGGGTCCGATGAACGCCAACGCCGACTTCAGAGATCTATTCAGAACATTCAATACCTGCGGCGTGAGGTACCTGCTCGTCGGCGCGCACGCCGTCATGCACTACGCCGAGCCTCGATACACAAAGGACCTTGATATCTTGATCGACCCCGCGCCGGCCAATGCCGCGCGCGCCTGGCGAGCCCTGGCGGAGTTCGGCGCCCCGCTGGAGGGCCTGACCCTCGGCGACCTGTCGAATCCCGAGATGGTCTACCAGATCGGGATGGCTCCCAACCGCATCGACGTGATGATGGGGCTGCCCGGAGTGCGCTTCCCAACGGCCTGGAAGCGCCGCGTCCGCTCGTCCTACGGCGGCGTGCCCATCGGCATCATTCACAGGACGGACCTGATCCGCGCCAAGCGCACCGCAGGCCGGCCTCAGGACCTCCTCGACATCGCCGCGCTGAAGCTCTCGCGAAAGGCCCGGCCCCTTCGCCGGCGCCGCCGCGCGCCGGCGGCACGGAAGGCCCCCAAGCGCCGATAACGCGGCCATGCCCCTTGCACGCCCTTCGGCAGACGGCGCGCTGAGTCATGGCCTCCGCCTTGACGGAGATGGTTCCCGCTGAGCACGCCTCCCCATAGATCCCGGGTGTTCTCAGCCAAGTAGTCTGTCGATCTTGTCCGCGGCAGAAACCATAACTTCGATCAGAGACCCGACGACCAACACATTCAATGGGTAGGCTGGAGGACTGTGCTCCACTTCGACGTTCCGCATCTGCTTCACGAACTCAGGATTGGCACCCGGAATCTGCTCGAACTCGTCCATGTCGGGGACTATTGCGTTCCACTCCACCTCAATGCGAAGGTCCTGGCAGCAAGCCGCGAAAAACTTGGCCACATGCCACAGAGGATCCGGCCGATCCTTCTGACACATCCAGGTGTCGTAGGCTCTGAGTCTGCTTCTAATGAAACGGTCCACATCTCCCAGAGCCCACCCAGACCCGTTCTGAATGGTGGGGACCAGGGAACCCAGCATGACGGCGAGCACTTCGTCTGAGGTCGATGTGTCAAGTCGTTCCCTTGCTCGTGTGGTAGCTATCCATGCGACGAGGAGCGGAAGGTTCAAACCAGTGGACCGGGGGTCTCTCTGAAGTACCTCCTGGACCTGCTTCAGATTGTCAGATGAGATAGCAAGGACGACTTCCGCCAGTTGACGACCGCACTCTGCATTGTTCATCTGTGCATTCCCTGGGCAGGCGCCGGGCAACCCGCAGCCGGACGGAAAGATGATCACAGCGTGGTGACGTCTTCCTCCTCGTCGTCGTCATCATCCGCGGGCGCGGGTTCATCGTCCGGCGGCGGGGCGGCCTGCTCGCCGGGCGGTTCGGCGTGTGCCTTGGCGTCTGGCGGCGCGGGCGCTTCCGGCTCGGCGGCCTCCGTCTCCAGAGGTTCGCCCTCGGCGGGCTCTTCCTCCGCCACCTTGGCGGCGGCCTCGGCCTGGGTCTGTTCCTCGCTGACGACGCGAGCGACGGCCACCAGCTTGTCGCCCGGCTTCAGCGTGATCAGCCGCACGCCCTGCGTCGCACGCCCGATCGCGCGGAGCTCATTGATGCCCGTCCGCACGATCATGCCGTTGTGCGTAATCAGCATCAGCTCGTCGTGCTCGCGAATGGACTTCATGCCGACGACCTTGCCGTTGCGCTTCGTGGCGCGGATGTTGATAACGCCGTAGCCGCCGCGTGACTGCACGCGATACTCCTCGAAGCTCGTGCGCTTTCCGTGGCCGTTCTCGCAGACGGTCAGCAGGCTGGCCATCGGGTCCATGATGGCCATGTCCACCACCTCGTCGCCGTCGCGGAGGTTGACGCCGCGCACGCCGGCGGCCGTCCGGCCCATCGAGCGGACGTCGGTCTCCTTGAAGCGGATCGACTTCCCGTTGGCCGTGCCCAGAACGATCTCGTCGCTGCCGGAGGTGATGGCCACTCCGATCACCACGTCGCCCTCGTTCAGCCCCGTCGCCGCGATGCCGCCCTTGCGCGGGTTGGAGTAGGCCTTCAGCAATGTCTTCTTGATCTGCCCGTGCTTCGTGGCGACGACGAGGAACCGCTCGTCGAACTCGCGGACGGCCACCACCGCGCAGATCCGCTCGGCCCCCCTCATGTCCAGCACGTTGACGATGGCCCGGCCCATGGACGTGCGGGCCATCGAGGGAATGTCGTACACCTTCAGCCAGTGCATCCGCCCGTTGTCCAGGAACACCAGCATGTAGTCGTGGGTGGAGGCGATGAACAGCTCCTCGACGAAGTCGCCCTCGCGCGCGTCGGAGCCGATGATCCCCTGCCCGCCGCGGCCCTGGCGGCGATACGTCGTCAGCGGCATGCGCTTGATGTAGCCCTCGTGAGTGAGCGTGACGACCACGTCCTCCTCGGCGATCAGGTCCTCCACCTCGAAGTCCTGCACGTCGCCGATGATGTCCGTCCGCCGCTCGTCGCCGTAGCGCTCCTTGATCTCGTAGATGTCCTCGCGGATCACGTCCATCAGGATGGTCTCGTCGCGGAGGATCGCCTCGTAGCCCTCGATCTCCTCGACCAGCTTGCAGTAGTCCCTGGCGAGCTTCTCGATCTCCAGCCCGGTCAGGCGCTGAAGCTGCATGGTCAGGATCGCGTCGGCCTGCACGCCGGTCAGGTACTGCACCTCCCGGCCGGCCTTCCGGACGAACGCCTCCGGCAGGAGCTTGCGGACGGTGGCGGCCTCCGTGAGCTTGAGCTTGGCCTTCATAAGCCTGTCGCGGGCCGTCGGCACGTCCGGCGAGGTCTTGATCAGCTCGATGATCCGGTCGATGTCCGAGATGGCCAGCACCAGCCCCTCTAGCACGTGCGCCCGCTGGCGCGCCCGGCGCATCAGGAACATCGTCCGCCGGCGGACTACCTCCCTGCGGTGCTCGATGAAGTGCTGCATCATCTCCAGCAGGCTCATCGTGCGCGGCGCGCGGTTGGCCAGCGCGATGTTGATGATGCTGAACGTCGATTGCAGCGGCGTGTACTGGTAGAGCTGGTTGACCACGACCTTCGGCTCGACGCCCTTCTTCACCTCGATCACGATCCGCATGCCCGTGCGGTCGCTGTGGTCCTGTATGTCCTGCACGTTCGACAGCCTGCCCGACTTGACCAGGGCGGCGACCCGCTCGATGATCGTCGTCTTGAGCACCTGGTAGGGAATCTCGGTCACGACGATCTGGTCCTTGCCGCCGCGAGCCTGCTCGACGTGCATCCGCGCCCGCACGATCGCGCGCCCGCGCCCGGTGCGGTAGCCATCGGCGATGCCGCTGCGCCCGCAGATCATCCCGCCAGTGGGGAAGTCCGGGCCCTTGACGATCCGCATCAGGTCGTCCACCGTCGCGGCGGGATGGTCGATCAGGTGCACCAGCCCGTCGCAGACTTCCCGCAGGTTGTGCGGCGGGATGCTGGTGGCCATGCCCACCGCGATGCCCTGCGAGCCGTTCACCAGCAGGTTGGGGAACTTGCCCGGCAGGACGGTCGGCTCGGTGCGGGTGTCGTCGTAGTTGCCGACCATGTCCACCGTGCCGAGGTTGAGGTCGTCGAGCATTTCGACGGCCGGCGCGGTCATGCGGGCCTCGGTGTATCGCATAGCCGCCGGCGGGTCGCCGTCGATCGAACCGAAGTTGCCCTGCGGGTTCACAAGCGGGTAGCGCATGGACCAGTGCTGGCCCATGCGGACGAGCGTGGGGTAGACCACGCCCTCGCCGTGAGGGTGGTAGTTGCCGGAGGTGTCGCCGGCGATCTTCGCGCACTTGCGGTGCTTCGAGCGGAAGCCGAGGTTCAGGTCGTTCATCGCCACCAGCACGCGGCGCTGCGAGGGCTTCAGGCCGTCGCGCGCGTCCGGCAGCGCACGGTCCATGATCGTGCTCATGGCGTAGGTGAGGTAGCTCTCGCGCATCTCCTCCTCAACGGGCAGGTCGCGGACCTGCTCGTTGCTGAGTGTGACGGCCGCCATCGGCGTGCCGTCGCCGGCAAGCTCGACGCCCTCGGCGCCCTGCGGCCTGCTTTCGGGCTCCTCGGAGGGGCGATCTTCCTGATCTTCTGTCTCGGCCACGTCGTTGCACTCCATGCTGCCCCGAGCGACACCAACGGCCCGGGCTTAGCTCAGTATTATCCCAAAGCATCTCGCCCTTTTGTAGCGCAAAGAGCCGTAGGGCGGGCTGTCTGCCCTCCGAAGCGTCGTGGCGAAGGAGGGTGCCCGCCGAGAACTGACGGCATGGGCCGCGGGGCATAGGGGCGACAGGGCACAGTCCGAAGGGCATAGGGGTAAGGCCTGCAATTTCGTCCCGAAGAGACAGGCTGCATGCGGAATCGCGGGCCCCGCGATTCTGCGGACCCTCCCCTATTTAGCCCCCGGTCCCGCCGGGACCGGGGGCAAAATACCCAACGACACGCCGCCTCCCCCATCATCTCCCGAGCCCCAGCGGGGCGACACGGGGCGCAGCGCATGGTGCTCCCTTCACTTCCCAAGCGCTTGACATCCACCCCCGCCGATGCGATCTTGTAGGCCGTTGCGGGGCACTTCGTGTGCCGTTCCTTTCGTATCCTGCGGGGTGCTCCACCCAGACCACCCATCTGCGAGGGGGCGAAGCCCCAACGCAAGGCAAGCACGGTACAGGAGGTTCAATCGCATGGCGATGAAGAAGGCCGACCTGGCGGCCCACACGTCACGCTATGATGCTCTTGTCGGCAAGGCTAGGACAGCGGAGCAGAGGGGTCTCTACCGGGAAGCCGTTCGACACTGCCTCGATGCTTGGGAACACATCGATGGAATGATGCAGTACGGACGGAGGTACGACAGCAGGGAGTTCAGCAGCATCGCAGCTATTGACATGATCCTTAGATATGCGTCATTCCTCCTTGACTACGAGAGCCTCGACGAGCTTGAGGCCCTACTCAAAGAGTGCCGCAGGATCGAAAGGAACACGTCGCAGAGTATGAGCGACAAGCTCGCTGCGGCTCGGGAACGAATGTGGGAGAATCATCGGCTCTGGGATCATCTGGAGCGCAATCCTGGTTTCCGCCAAGACCAGTTGCGACAGAGCCTTGGAGGCGATCAAGATCGATGGCGCGCTGTAGCCGAAGCTTGGGAGAGAATGGGTCTGTTGCACCGCGAGCCGGCCGGAGGGTCATATCGATTGGCGTTGTCCACGCGAATGGGGCAACTCGTCTCGGCGAAATGCCCTTCATGCGGAAGTGTTGCCGATGGACCGAAGGCTATGTTCCTCGAAGACACGCGATGCCCGGACTGCGGGTGCAAGGGGTTCTTTGTATTACTTCACAGCAACGACGCCCACACCGAAGAGGACTGAAGAATGGCCTATGTCATGATGTTTCTGCTCGGCCTGCTTGGAGGTGGGTTCTGCGTTTTTCTCGCACTTGCGACAATGCGCCAGAAGCTGAGGGCTCAAAAGCAGGCGCAGGACAAACGCGACAAGGACTTGAGCAGCACTGCGGGAAGGCTGGATCGGAGAGCCAGAGAACTGGACGAATCGGCCGCCAACCTAAAGGCTGAACAAAGTGACGCCCTGGGAAGGCTGGATCGAAGAGCCAGAGAATTGGACGCCAACCTGAAGGCTGAACAAAGTGACGCCCTGGGAAGGCTGGATCGAAGAGCCAGAGAATTGGACGAATCGGCCGCCACCCTGAAGGCCAAACAAAGCGACTTCGATGCTCGCGCTATCACATACAATGAACTGCAAGACGAGAATGGTATCCTGAAGCGCGACCTTCAGAACATAGACGTGAACCTCCGCAAACTCCGGCTCGACCATCACGTCCAGCAGCAACGCCAGGAGGAGTTGGACCGTCAAGCCCGGGAACTTGGAGGCAGATACCTTAAAGAAAACGTCAAGTGGATCAGCAATTCGCTGACACCAAGCAACTTCGTCAACTGCAAACAGCGACTTAAGGACGTCATCGAGCGTTGTCGGGGCATTGGCCTCCAGGTGTCCGATGAGGATGAGACCCAACTCCAGGCAGACCTGAAAGCACAGTTCGAAAGGATCGTACGTGCGGCATTCGAGCGCGAAGAGCAGGCGCGCATCAGGGCGCAGATTCGGGAGGAGCAAAAGCTCGAGAAAGAGATAGACCGAGAGCTCAGTCAGTTGGATCGCGAGCGCACAGCGATCCAAGCCGCGTTGGCGAAGGCCATCGCCGATGCGAAAGAAGAGTACAGCGCCGAAGTTGAACGCTTGAAGGCTCGCCTGGCGGAGGCCGAAGAGAAGACACAAAGAGCGTTGTCGCGGGCGCAGATGACAAAATCGGGGCACGTGTACGTGATCTCGAACATAGGCTCATTTGGGGAGGGGGTCTTCAAGATTGGAGTGACAAGAAGACTCGAGCCCGAAATCCGAGTCCGCGAATTGGGCGATGCGTCAGTTCCGTTCCCCTTCGACGTGCACATGATGATCTCGTCCGACGATGCGCCTTCACTCGAGAACGCGCTGCACCGTGCTCTTCACAGGACTCGGCTGAACAGGATTAATCCTCGCAAGGAGTTCTTCAGGACGGACATTGAATCCGTCCGTAAGATCGTGGAACAGCACCACGCCGAGGTCCAATACGTGGCTGATCCGGAAGCCCTTGAGTACCACCAGAGCCTTGACGCTTCCGATGAGGACTCCGAGTATATCGAGAGCGTCTACGAGTCGCTGGAGGAAGAATCGCCGGAGGCTACTGAGGATTAGCGCCGCATGAATCCATGACGGAGACTCCGAATGGCTCCCGCGCGCGGAGCTGTGGCGTTGGTTCTGGCTTGCCTGTCGGCTGCATTGCAGCCCCTGTCAGATGCCCCCCGACGCCGGCCGAACTCATGGCTGGGCCGGGTGTTGCAGAAATATGATATTTTTCTTAAAATGCGCTTGACAAGGCAACGGCCGGCGGTATAATGGGGTCAGATTGCGGGGAGGCTATGCACGCAGGGGCAGGCTTTTCGGAGTGCCCGATTGGTCTATCAGTCAACCGGTCCATGCGTCAATTGGCCAAGCGGTCAACGGATCGACCAGTTCACGACGCCATAGGGGGACGTGCGGAATGGGGAAAGGATACTGGCTCAACGGCAAGGCGTCGGCCGGGACGGCGGACCCCTACGGACAGCGAGCCACGGGGCCGGCAACAGGCAGCAGGCAATGGCCACCCGCATGCCCGCTTCTGAGTACTTGCTTGCTCTGCGGTCTCTGCGCCTCTGCGGCAAGAGTGAGCCGCGAAAAAGTGAAAATGTGCGAAACGAACCCAATTTCCGGAGGGGTCTTGGGCGATGCAAGGTAAGTTACGACAAAAGGTTACGCGGCGGCAGGGGTCGGAAACGGGCGCGCGGAAGAAGGCCGATTAAGCCGCGCAAGACGGGGGTTAAGGGCGTCTAAGGGGCGAAAAGATGTCCTCAAATGCGTTCAAATCCGTCCGGGTCCGCAGAGCCACACACGCGGGCATCGCGGCCCGGCGCGCTGACGCGTGCCGCGGCGCCGGCAGCGGGGTTACAATGACCCCCGAAGGAGACAGCGAATGCGAGTTGCACACAGACCCCACGGGCGCGTCGCTTGGACGGCCACGATTATCGCCGCCCTGGTGGGCGTTTGCCCCGGCCCCGCAGCCGGGCAGGAGAGCTACGTCTGGTGGGAGGGCGAGAAGCCCGCGGACACCAACTTCCCCAAGCGGACGTGGTACTCGCCGAACGGCAAGGAGGCCGCGCTGCTCTCCGGCGGCGACTGGCTGACGAACATCGACAAGCGGAAGGCCGGCCAGGCGGAGGCCTTCGCCGTCTATGACGTGAACGTGCCGGCCGACGGCGAGTACGACTTCTGGACGCGGAAGTTCTGGAAGCACGGCCCCTTCCGCTGGCGGTTCGACGATCGGCCGTGGCGGACCTGCGGTCGCGACTGCGCCCTGGCCGACAACGTCACGCTGCGGACGCACGTCGGGGCCAACTGGGTGCACCTGGGCAAGGTCCGGCTCGCCAAGGGCAAGCGGCGTTTCGAGCTGCGGCTGCTGGCCAAGGAGGGCGAGGCGATGACGGCCTGCTTCGACGCCTTCGTGCTGAGCCGCGGCGCGTTCGTGCCCAACGGCAAGCTCAAGCCGGGCGAGCGGTCCGGCCAGGCCGACGAGGGCTTCTTCGCCTACGAGCCGCCGCCGGATGCCTTCGCGCCCGACGCCGCGCTCGACATGCGGGCACTCAACGAGAAGCTCGCCGGCCAGAGCGGCTTCGTGAAGCGCAAGGGCGACAAGCTCGTCCTCGGCGACGGCAAGGAGGTCCGCTTCTGGGCCGTCAACGTCTCGTCGTCCAACGCGGCACAGGACCGCGCGTCGGTCGATTACCTCGCCCGCAGGCTCGCCAAGCTCGGCGTGAACATGGTCCGCTACCACTCGCCGCTGTTCGACCGCGGCCGGGACGTGACGAAGCTCGATTCAAAGAAGCTCGACGACCTGCACTACCTCGTCGCGGCGATGAAGAAACAGGGCATCTACACGACGATCAGCTTCTACTTCCCGCTGTGGTTCGGCGTCCTGCCGGAGTACGGAATCCCGGGCTACGACAAGGCCGGCAACCAGAAGCCGTTCGCGCTGCTGTTCTTTCAGCCGCGAATGCAGGAGATACACCGCGCGTGGGCGCGGCAGCTCCTGACGACGAAGAACCCTTACACGGGCGTCGCCCTCGCGAAGGAGCCGGCCGTCGCCATCGTCGAGATTATCAACGAGGACAGCTTCTTCTTCTGGACGTTCGCCCGCAAGAACGTGCCGGACGTGCACTGGCGGGCGCTGGAGAAGCTCTTCGGCGTATGGCTGACGAAGCGTTACGGCGGCATCGACAAGGCGGTGGCGGCCTGGGGCGGCGCGCGGCAGAAGGACGACGACGCAGCCGGCGGCGCGGCGGGCCTGTACGACGCCTGGCACATGACGCGCGGCGGGCTGGCCCAGGGCGGCGACGGGCAGCGCAAGCGAGTCGGCGACCAGGTGCGATTCCTCACCGAGCTTCAGCGCGGCTACTACGCCTCGACGGTGAAGTACATCAAGGGCGACCTTGGCTACGGCGGGCTGGTCTCGTGCAGCAACTGGCACACGGCCGACCCGGCCACGCTCGACGCCCTGGAGCGCTACACGTACATGGCCGGCGACGTGATCGACCGCCACGGCTACTTCGGCGGGATGCACAAGGGCGAAGGGGCGTCGTATTCCGTTCGCGTCGGGCACACATACCGCGACCGCTCGGCGCTGCGGGAGCCGTGGGCGATGCCGCTGACCTTCAACCAGGTCGCCGGCTACCCGCACATCATCTCGGAGGTGAACTGGCCGAACCCCAACCGCTACCGCGCGGAGATGACGCTGCTGGCGGCGGCCTACGGCGGCCTGCAGGGCGCCGACGGCATCTACTTCTTCGCCGTCGGCTCCAACGCGATGCGCGACCTGAGCATGAGCAAGTTCGCCGTGGCCTCGCCCGCGGTGGCGGCCACCCTGCCGGGCTGCGCGCTGATCTACCGCCGCGGCGACGTGACGGAGCCCGCGCCCGCCGTCAGCCGCAAGCTCAAGCTCGCGAACCTCTATGCCATGAAGGGCGAGCGGTTCGTGCAGGCCCAGGCGCTGGACGAGCTGCGCAAGGCCGGCACGCCCGAGGCCCGCGCCGAGGCCGTCACCGCCGAGTCGCTGGCCTACTTCGTCGGGCCGGTCGTGCGCAGCTTCGACCCGAAGGCCGCCGAGAAGACGGAGCTTCGGCAGTTCATCGACTCCGCCAAGAGTCTTGTCCGCAGCTCAACGGGGCAGGTGCAGCTCGACTACGGCCGGGGCGTGCTCACCGTGAACACGCGGCGGAGCCGGGCCGCCGCGGGTTTCCTCGGCAAGGCCGGCGCGATCAAGCTCGGCGACGTGATGATCGAGTGCGGCAACGAGTACGCCGCCATCGTCGTCACCGCGCTGGACGACAAGCCGGTCGGCCAGTCGCACCGGATTCTGATTCAGGTGATGACGGAGGAGAGGCCCTTCGGCTTCCGCGCCGGCGGCGGCAAGATCACCGACCTGGGCGGCGCGCCCTTCGGCGTGAGGAAGATCAAGGCGAAGGTCGTCCTTGGCAGTGCGGCGCCCGCCTCGCCTTACGTCGCGAAGGCGATCGCCCTGGACGAAAACGGCTATCCCAGGGGCAAGCCGAGGCAGCTCAGCGGCGCCGACGCGCTGACGGTCGACGTGGGGGAAGATGCCATCTACACGATCATCGAGCGGTGGTGAGGGGCGTAGCACGGGGCGGGTGCCATGCGTCTGGCCGAAGCGCAGCGCAGGCCAGAAGCATGTCTGGCAGGATTCCGAGCGTTGCGTATCGGGCGCACGCTTCTGCAAGCAGAAGCGTGGCACCCGGATACCCGCTGCTCGCGGCGCGGGGGTCTGGTTGTCGCACGGTGACAACGGGCCCCCGGTCGCAAGCAACCGGGGGCTAAATAGACTCGCTGTTCTCTGTGCCCTCTGTGGCTCTCTGCGATCCCGCGAACTCGCTGCCGACTTTGCGGACGCGGCCGCGCTTGTCCATGACGTATACCAGTTCCTGCGCGCACTCCAACAGGCTCGCGTCGCAGGGCAGCTCAGCCAGCATCCTGTCCATGACACCGCGGTAGTGGGCGGCCATGTTCTTCCAGCGCCCGCCGATCGAGCGAACGGGGAAGGAGGCCACCACGAAGTCCGCCTTGAGCCTCCGAATCAGCTCCGCACTGCATCCCGGCTGCTGCTGCTCCAGACAGGGAATCATCTTCAGGAGGAACACGACGTCAACCTGCTCCTCGGGCGGATCGACCAGGACGTCCTTGCAGCACGCAGCCCCCGGCCGAGCGAGCATGGCGAGCAGCCGGTTCGCCAGGGCGACCGCCCTGCCGTCGACGTCCCAGGCCGTGTAGGCGGCCGCGGGCGGCAGGCCCATCCACGGCAGCGCGAACGGATGCAGGCCGCAGCCGAGGTCCAGCACGCGCCCCGGCGGTCCGGTTATCGCGAGAACCTCGGCGTAGAACGTCTCGAGCATCGCCATCCGCTCGCGCGTGGAGGCGTGCATGCCGAGGATCTTGCGGCAGGCCCCCTTCAAGGCCCGTTCGTCCGGCGCCGGGCCGAGCGCGTCCAGCGCGGCGTCGGCCTTGTCGGCGTCCCAGTCGGCGACATACGCCCCGTAGACCTGGTGGAGCTTGCGCCGTGTGCGCTTCAGTGCGTCGTCCTGCGATCTGCTGCGTTCGGCCGCCCATCGGGCGATCCGCTCGATCGTATCTCGGCAGAGGAAGCGATACTTCCGCGACCGGCTGACTCGATCGACGATCTTGTCAGTTTGTATCGACATACAGGACCCAACGCATCCCCGCGCGGGCGCAACTCACCCGGCCTGATCCGCCCGAAGCCACTCCATCAGACGGGTGTAGAGCCTCAGGTTGTGGATCGTCGCCAGCCGAAACGCCAGTCCGTCGCGAATCGCAAACAAGTGGCGCAGGTACGCCCGAGAGTATCGCCGGCAGCACAGGCAGTCGCAGTGCGCGTCGACGGGCGAGTCGTCCCGGATATGTTTGTCGTCGAGCATGTAGATGCGCTCGAAACCCTCCCCCCCGCCTGCGGCGTCCATGCCGGATCGGGCCGCGTAGAGGCGGCCGCGACGAGCGTCGCGCGTCGGCAGGGCGCAGTCGAACAGCTCGTAGCCCCAACCCGCCGCCGTCACAACATGCTCGGGCTTGCCGATGCCCAGCGCCCACTTGGGCGCCTCCGGCGGAAGACACTCAGCCACCAACTGGACCGTCTCGTGCAGTTGCCCCTCGCCGTCGATGGGCCAGCCGCCGAACCCGTAGCCGTCAAAGCCGATCGCCACCAGCTCCTGCGCGCAGCGCCGGCGAAGCGCCTCGATCCCCCCGCCCTGCACCACGGCAAACAAGAGCGGCCGCGTCGACCGGGACTCGGTCAGCCGGTCGAACTCCTTTCGGCACGCGCGAGCCCACAGGATCGTGTGCTCGACGCTGGCTTCCTGCTCATCCGCCGGGGCGTCGGGATGCGTGCAGTGGTCCAGGCAGACCACGATGTCGGACCCCATGCGGAGCTGCCTCTGGATGCTCCCGGCCGGCGTGAGTGTCTTGCCGTCCTGGCCGGGCTCCAGGCGGTAGTGGAAGCCCTTCCTCGTGACGCTGCCGAGCTTGGGCGACTGGCTCAGCAGCGAGTAGACCTGGAAGCCGCCGGAGTCGCAGAGCACTGGCCGGTTCCAGCCCATGAAGGCGTGGAGCCCCCCGACCGCGCCGACGGCGCCGGCACCCGGATGGTTGCCCAGGTGGAATGCGTTGACGACCAGCCCCTGGACGCCGCAGGCCTCCAGGTCGGCACTGTCCAGCGTCCTCACGACGGCCCGGGTCGCGTCCGGCAGGAAGACCGGCAGGCACAGTCGGCCGTGTGTTGTGTCCAGATGATCCATGCGCGTATGCACCGTCCGGGTTTCCCCGGCCAGTTACGGCGATCGACGCCCGCGCGCGTCCGCGCGGGCCTCGGCCTGGTGGTCCGGCTCGTCGGCGCCGACGAACTCGCTGCCGACCTTCTTGGCGCGGATGGGCTTGTCCAGGTCGATGCCGGCCGCCAGGCCGATCTCCACCAGGGCGTTCCAGCCGGCCGCCAGGAGGACATACGGGTTCATCTCGCCGGCGTCGGGAACCTGTATCGTCGGCAGCTCGGTCGGATGGGCCGCGATGGCGACAGCCGTCAGGCCCACGCCGCCGACCAGCTCGGCGGCAAGCTTGGGCAGATCGTCGGCGACGGGCTCGACGATGAAGACCACATCGCCGGAGTCCATGACTTCCTGGGCGCCGTGGAGGACGGCCGAGCCTTCCAGGAACTCGGCCTTCGTGCGGGTGACCTCGGCGGCCTTCAGCGTCAGCTCCTCGGCCACCCCGTCGTTGTAGCCGACGAAGTAGATCATGCCCGCCCTGGCGCCGGCGCGGACCACGTCGGTGGGGATCGGCTGCGAAAGCACCGCGGCGAACTTGGCGTCCAGTCCGGCCAGGTCGGCGGCCATGTCGCGCCCGGCGGCGTGCGAGACGATCGACTGGTAGAACAGCGCCTGCTCCACGGCGGTCTTGGTGGCGGCGAAGGCCTCCTCCGCCCCGCAATCCAGGACGAACGTCTCGGCGGCGTAAGACTCCAGCGGCGTGCCGGCGTTGGCGGTCAGCCCGTAGCGATGCCGCACGCCGGCCGCCTGGAGGGCCTGCATGAGAAGGACCACCTCGTTGGTCCTGCCGGAGTTGGAGGCCGCGAAGGTGGCGAACCGCGACAGGTCGTAGGTCGCCGCCTGGCGCGAGCCATCGGTGGCGACCTGGAGGTCAAGCCCCCATGCCATGGCCTTTCGGACGGCGTTCTTGGCTGGGAACGTGCGGCTGGAGCCTTCGCCGGTGAGCATGAGCCGGCCGACGCCGGCGACGGCGGCGGCGAGGTCCTTCGTGCGGCCGGGGTGGAAACGACGAAAGACCTCGACGGCCTGCATCATCTCACGGCACAGGGCGAAGCGGGTGTACTTGTCGTCGTTCGGATTCACGGCTTCACTCCAGCGCCCGGCGGGGTGCCATGTCTGGCGGGGTGCCACGCTTCTGCTTGCAGAAGCGTGCTCCTGGCACAGAACGCCGAGAACTCAACCAGGCATGCTTCTGCATTCCTCTTCGCTTCATGCAGAAGCATGGCACCCAGCTTATGTTCTCCTCGGCCGCGCGCACTTCCGGCGCGCGAAGGCCGGCAGCTCGCCGACCAGTGGCCGGGCGTACTCGATGAACTTCTCAGTGGTAAAGTTGCCGGCGGCGTTGATGAACTCGTCGGGCATGGGCTTGGCCCGCTCGGCCACCTCTGCCAGCGGCGCGGTGCCCGTCGTGCAGCGGTACGGGTCGCTCGACTGTCGCTCCAGCGTGACCATCGCGCCGCCGGGCCCCTCGGCGGCCAGGCGCACGGCCGCCCGGCCGCACTCGTACGCCTCGTCGAGGTCGAGCTTCACGGCCCGGTCGATGGCCGGCATGCACAGCGACTCGGTGATCTGGAACTCGCCTCGCCAGCCGAACGCCTCGGAGATCATCCGGTGAAGCTGCAAGGCCACGCTCGTGCCGCCCATCGCGCCGTACTCGACGTTGGCGAACTTGTCGCGCGTCCGGGAGGCCGACACCGGCGTGCCGTCGGCGTACTTGATGCCCTCGCCGCAGACGATCGAGACGTAGCCGAAGTCCTTGTGCGCCCGCTCCACGTCGGCGAGAAACCGCTCGCGGTCGAAGACGCGCTCGGGGAGGTAGATCAGGTGCGGGGCGTCGTCCGGGTCGCGCTTGGCCAGCGCGGCGGCGGCCGCCAGCCAGCCCGCGTCGCGCCCGATGCTCTGGTAGATCACGAACTGATCGACCTTCTGCATGTCGCGGGCCAGCGCGCCGGCCTGCTGCACGCTCAGCGCGACGTACCGGGCGGCCGACGGATAGCCCGGCGTGTGGTCCGTGCCGTAAAGGTCGTTGTCCACCGTCTTGGGCACGCCCACGCCGCACAGCTCGTATCCCTGGGCGCCGGCGTATTCAACGACGCGGCGGATCGTGTCCATCGTGTCGTTGCCGCCGATCATGAAGAGCGTGCGGATGCCATACTCCCTGAGCCGGTCCAGGATGACGGGCATGTCCGCGTCGGTGAGCTTGTGGCGCGAGGAGCCCAACGCCGAGCCCGGCGTGCGCCGCAGCGCCTTGATCGTCGGCTTGCCCTCGCGGCCGAGGTCGATCACCTCGCCGGCCATGAACCCCTCGATCGCCCAGCGCATGCCCAGCACGCCGGTGACGTCGTCCACGTCGCGGCAGGCGTCCACGACGCCCGCCAGCGAGGAGTTGATCACGCTCGTCGGCCCGCCCGACTGACCGACAATGGCCCTGCCCTTCAGCATCCTGCACACTCTCCGCGCCCGATGGCGCCGAACGTGTCAACCGTCCCTGAGTTTCGGAAGCCCGCGATACACGTCTCGCCTGTGTCCCACCCGGACGATAAGGATCAGGACGGCCTCCTGCCTGATCGCGTAAACCACCACGTAGTTCCTGCCCGCGTGCGCTCTCCGCAGGCCCGGGTGCCCCGCGAGCTGCCGCGTTCCCGGGCGGCGGGGATCGACGGCCAACAACTGGACAAGCCGAGCGATCCTCACTCGCACCGCCATCGGCAGGTCCAGGAACTCCCGGCGAGCAGCGTCCGTGAAGTCAACACGGAAAGCCATGCCCTAGAGCCCCGCCTGTTCCTTCACCTTTTCCCAGGGGATGGCCGGCTTCCCGGAACGCTCGAACTCCTCCAGGGCCTTGCGGCCTTCCTCGGCCCAGTAGGCGTCCTCGCCGTGCTCCAGCAAGGCCATGTCCTCCTCACCGATGAGGTACACAGCCCGCCCACCGCGCCGCTCGATCCTGATTCGCTCGCCCTGGTAGGCAACGCGGCTGAACACATCCGGGGGAATCCGAGTGACAGACGCCTTCAAAGTCGTCATGTTGCGCATCTCCGACAAAAGAGCCATATTGTACGACTCGATCTACATGTACGATTATCGGAGCTCGCCAACCGTAAGTCAATACGAAAAATGCAATTCCGGCATCTACCCCGGTCCGTCATCCACTGGCTCTTTCCTGACCACCCGGCGTACGCCGTAGGTCCGCGCGGGCGTGGACTCGAAGTAGATTCGCATCAGCAGCTCGCCCATCAGGCCGGTGGCCAGGAAGAGCATCCCCGCCACGACGAGCATGAAGCCCATGGCCATCAGCGGTCCGTGCTCGGCGAACAGGTGGAAGCCCTCGTCCGACCAGTAGACGATCTTCTTGACCAGCCCGAAGGCCAGTATGCCCGCGCCGCCCAGGCCGAACAGTGCGCCCCATCGCCCGAACAGGTGCAGCGGGCGGGTCATGTAGCGGCTGATGAACCTCACCGTCACGATGTCCAGCGCCACGCGGAACGTCCGCCCCAGGCCGTAGCTGCTCCTGCCGGCCGGCCGGCGGACGTTCTTGATCGGCACCTCGCATATCTTCGCGCCCAGCCGCGCGCAGACCGCAGGCACGAACCGGTGCATCTCGCCGTACAACCGCACGCCCTCCAACACGCTCCGCCGGTAGGCCTTGAACGTGGTGCCGAAATCGTGCAGCTTCACGCCGGAGACCTTCGCGAGCAGCCAGTTGGCAATCCGCGACGGCAGCCGACGCAAGAAGAGACTGTCGCCCCGCCGCACCCGCCAGCCGGAGGCGATGTCGTAGCCCTCGTCGATCTTACGGATGAACAGGGGAATCTCGTAGGGATCGTGCTGGAGGTCGCCGTCCATGGCGATGAGGACCTCGCCGCTGGCGTGGTCGAGGCCGGCCTGAAGCGCGGTGGTCTGCCCGAAGTTGCGCCTCAGGTCCACGAACAGGACGTGCTCGTCGTCGAGCGCGATGCGTTCGAGGACGTCGGCCGTTGCGTCCGTGCTGCCGTCGTTGACGAGGATGATCTCGTACGGCTCGCCGATGTGGCGCATCACCCGCGAGATCCGGCCGTGGAGCTTGGCCGCGATGTCCTGCTCGTTGTAGAACGGCACGACGACGCTGTACTTGACCGCCGCCGCCTCGGCGGCCGGCTCAGAGCCTGCCGTAATGGGTAAGCTCGATTCCATGTCGGGCGAAGGCCTCCCTGATGGCCGGGTCGCAGACGGCCTTCAGCTCCTCTTCCCGGCTGGCCAACAGCCGGGTCGCCGCGGCGTCCAGGCCCCGGGCCAGCCCCGGGTGCACCATGATCTCCGTGACGCCGGGGCGGACGAGCCTCGCCGCGCGGATCAGCCAGCCGGCGTCAATGAAGCCGGTGTGGGCAATGCCCCACGTGCCGCGCGTTGTCCGCAGGTCGGCGCCCAGCAGGGCATTGACCGCGGCGAAGCAGTTGAGCATGACGGCGTTGCGGCGCTGACGGAACGGCGCCGCGGGCCAGCCGGCGCCCGGCACCTCGCGGTGCCAGCGAACGAACCGAACATGATACCGCCGCGCCAGCCTCGCCACACGCGCGAAAATCGGCGGATACCCGTGGCAGTGGCGGTGGCTGTCCAGATGCGTGGGGCGCAGGCCGTGGTCCAGCACCCAGCGAATCTGCGCGTCGAACTCGGCCTCGAAGGCATCCAGGACGCCGCGCGAGCAGAGGCATTCGGCGATCGTGCCGAGCGCGCGGCGGTTCATCAGCCCGTCCGGCCCGGCGAGCGCGGCGCCGCCCTTCGACAGCGGCGGGCCCTGCGAGACGTTCAGGTGCACGCCGACGCCAAGGGCGGGCGCGTCGGCAAGCCGCTTCATCGCTTCTTCGGCCGCCGGCATGTTCGCAACCACCGTGGTGGAGGTGACCACCCCCTCGCGGTGCGCGCGGAGGATGCCGGCCGTGACGCCATCGGAAAAGCCGTAGTCGTCCGCGTTGACGATCAGACGCTTTTGCTTTGACGGGCTCCGCATACGGGGGCGATTATAGTGTCCGCAGGTGACGGCCGACAGCGGCCGGCATGGGCCCGCGGACCCCGCCAAGCGCATACACGGACATACACGGAAAGGACTCGCATGCTGGAGCACATGCTGGAGAAGTTCCTGTCGCGGCTGCCCGCCGACCCGGGGCAACTGGTGTGGTTCCTAATCGGCATGACCGGCGAGTTTGTCTTCCTTATGCGATTCGTGGTCCAGTGGGTCGCCTCGGAGCGCAAGAAGCGAACCGTCGTGCCGATGGTGTTCTGGCACCTGTCGCTTGTGGGCACGTTCATGGTGCTGGCCTACGCGATCTACACGATGGACCCCGTGTTCATGCTCGCCTACAGCCTGAACATCGTGATCTACGTGCGAAACCTCCATATCGCCCGCCGCTATCCCGCGCGCGAGGCGGTGACCGAGAGGACATCCGAGTGACCCAACCGCCAGGAGGCCGGACCGATGGCTGACCGCGCGAGAATCCTCCTGTTCACCGGTGACGGCAAGGGCAAGACGACCGCGGCCCTGGGGATGGTGCTGCGGTCGTTCGGCCACGGCATCCCGGCCTTCGTCGTGCAGTTCATCAAGGGCGAGGAGGTCACGGGCGAGCTGGCCGCCGCGCGGGACCTGGCGAACGTGCTGATCGCGCAGGTCGGGCTGGGGTTCGTGCGCGGCGCCGACGACCCGCGGTTTGCCGAGCACAAGGCGGCTGCCGCCGACGGCCTGCGCCGCGCAGAGCTGGCCATCGCCTGCGGGGCCTACCCGGTGGTGGTGCTCGACGAGGTCTGCCTGGCGGTCCAACTGGGGCTGCTGGACGAGCAGGCGGTGACAGACGCGGTCCGCAAGGCCGGCCCGGCGATGACCATCGTGATGACCGGCCGGGGGGCCACGCAAGGGCTGATTGACCTGGCCGACACCGTCACCGAGATGCGCTGCGTCAAGCACGGATTCGACGACGGCATCAACGCCCGGGAAGGGGTTGAGTTCTGACGGGTGCCACGCTTCTACGCGCAGTGGAGAAGCGTGCTTGGTTGGGCGGACGCGCAACCCGCAGGCGCGCCGGCGCCGCTGCCCTCTACTCCAGATCGTAAGCGCCGTTGTCCGGGGACAGAAAGCCCGTCCCCTCGCCGATGTTCGCCTGATGGCCGGCCGGCTCGATCTCGGTGTATCGCTGGGAGAGCGACTCGGCGTGGCCGTCGCAGAACGATACGTTCGTCGTGTTCACGTGGCGATAGCCCTGCGTGCCCGCGTAGCGGCCGGTGAACTGCTCGTCGCCGGGGTTCTTGAACGGCGCGCGCATGTACTTGTTGGCGCCGCCGGACCACTGGCCGTCGCCGAACAGGGCGCAGCTCGCCGGGCTGCGGACGCTGTCGGTCTTGGCGGGGGCGAAGATCGCCTCCCACTGCCCGTGCCCGATGTAGCTGGTGTTGTAGTTGTAGCCTGTGTAGCAGTCGCCCGAGAAGTTCGCCGGCCCCCGATAGCCGGGACACTGCTGGACCTGCTGGTTCTCGCCCGTTGACCACAGCAGGCCCGCCTCGATGGCGCCGTCACGGCGATAGCGGAAGTCCCAGCCCAGGAACACGTACACGGACGTGTCGGCCGGCGTGTACTTGGCTATGGGGTAGGTGTCCTGGTGCGACCCGGCATACTGATGCGAAGCCACTGCCATGGCCCGCACGTTGCTCAGGCACATCACGCGGCGGGCAAGCTCCTTCGCGCGGGCCAGGCCGGGCAGCAGGATGCTGGCCAGCAGCGACAGAATGGCGATCACCACAAGCAGTTCGACCAACGTGAAGCCTTTGGATTCACGTCCGCTCACTACAGGCAGCTTCGCTGTCCTGAGCTTGTCGAAGGGCAGCTCGGTCAGCGTGAGCATTCTGTCGCCTTGTCGCCTCATACTGCCTCAGCAATCACAGGCAGGGAACCCGGGCCGGGATGGCAGAAAGCCCGGGCTCCCCTGCCGTATCGGGCGCTGCTGTTAGCTTCTGTGCCTTCGTCTGCCGATCAGCACGGCCGCACCGGCGGCGATCAGGCCCATCGTCGCCGGTTCCGGCGCCACGTCCGCGAAGGCGTCCACCTCGGTGTGCTCCGTCACGTCGTCGGCGTTCAGGAACACCTTGACGTACTGAATCCACGCCAGCCCGGTGGCGTGGAAGTCGATGCCCGCGCCGCCGCCGGAGCCGCCGTAGCCGCTCTGGATCTGCGCGAAGGTCTTACCCACGGCACTGAAATTGGGGTCCACGGGGATCGTGAAATCGCTGAGAACATTGCCATCGTCGCCGTACGGGCCGGAGGTGTCCCGGAAGCCCATCGTCGGAAACCTGTCGTCGGAGTAGTAGCCCGCGACCTCATACCACGCGTTGCCGTCTTGGCTGACGGCGATGCGGCCAGGCTGCCCGTAGATCGACGCGCTGGCGTCAACCGCGCCGTTGGGCCAGCTCGTGTCGTTGTAGAATGAGTTGCCGAACACCAGCAGGTCCATCCCCCACACGTTGGCGTCGGTGTTTTCCCAGACGGGTTGGTCGAACTTCACGACCAGGCTGCCGCCGCGACCCAGGGACAAGACCTGGTCGGTTCCCCAGGGCGCGTTGAAGACCGTCACGTCCACCTCGCCGGTGGGCCAGTCCGGCGTCCGGCTCGACGGCGAGCCGAGCGCCCCGTTGGGATCCGTGTAGCCTGCGACGGCCCCGTTGCCGTCGTAGTAGCTGATGATCTCCGTAGCGTAAGGGCTGCCGTAGGCGGCGCCGGCGGCGGCCATAAGAACCATAATTGCTGCTGCGCCGCATCCGCGACGCTTCGACGAGCTGCTGCGATGAAGCATTCTGTTCTCCTCTCTTCACTGTCTTGAGCACGTCCCGGCTTCGAGCTTGAGCGTCAACCGGGATAGACACGAACTCCACCAAGACGCGTCAACAGTCAATGGGACCAAACCGCATAGGCGCAGCCTCCTTTCCCGTTCGCACGTGCGAGCCCGCCCATCGTTGGCCGAGCGGCCCGGGCGCAAGGCCGTCGGCCGGCAACCTGAACGGGGCATGAACGGGGCGGCAGGACTGCCGCGCGGCTTGGTGCAACGGGCGATGCTTCCCTCGACTGCTTGTTGTCCGCTCGCGCACGCACAAGCAAAAACCCCGGCCCCGCGAGTTCCGCGGACCGGGGTCCGATAACGTCTTCCGAACGATCCCGGTAGCCGATTGGCTCGCGAAGGCACAACCAGGTTGGTCGCAGGCAGGTCTTCTGGCTTCCGGGTCATCCTCCCGCCGCGCCTTCCCGTCCCGGGCACGCCCCGGGGCAGTGGCCTTTGCGGCGGTCGTCGCCGGTTACAGCGGCGCGTCCGCGGCCGACTCTGGGCCCCCGATCGCGGCTCGCCGCGTTCGGAGCCCCATCACGGCCTTCCCTTTTAGCCCGCCGTCAGGCAGGCTACCTGCAACGACTGGGACAATACACCACTGCTGTGGGGGATGTCAAGGACGAAACACCGATGTCCCCCTCCGGCACGCATGCGGGCCGGGTGCCATGCTTCTACGCGCAGCGGAGAAGCATGCTTCTGGCAAACAGCGCCAGAAGCATGGCACCCACCACATAGGCCCGCCGGACTCGACCGCGGGGGGACTACCACCCAATCGCGTAGGCGGGTTCGTAGCGCGGCGAGGCGGCGGCGTGGAGGGCGCCGCCGGCCTGGTCGCGGGCGACGGCCATCGTGTTGCCCCCCGCCCACGCGGGCCGAACCTGGACGCGGTGGCCGCGCGAGGCCAGCTCATCGCGAACCGGCGCGGCCAGGCGCGACTCGAGGTACAGCGACCCCGGCTGAGCCGTCCGCGGATAGAACGACTCGGGCCAGTGGGCGGTCCAGAAGGTCGGCGCCTCGACGGCCTCCTGGAGCGACATGCCGAACTCGACGAGGTTGAGCAGGAATTGCAGCCCCCACTGATCCTGGCAGTCGCCGCCGGGGCAGCCGAATGCCAGATGCGGCGGCCGACGGGATCGGGCCGCCAGCGAGGGCGTCAGCGTGGTCCGCGGGCGCTTGCCGGGCTCCAGGGCGTTGGGATGCCCCGGCGTCAGGCAGAACATCTGCCCCCGCGTGCCGAGCGGACAGCCCAGCCCCGGCACGACGGGCGACGACGCCAGCCAGCCGCCGCTGCACACGGCCGAGATGATGTTGCCCTCCGCGTCGGCGGCCTGCACGCTGGTCGTGTCGCCCGCGCCGGCTGCGGCCGCGCTGCCGGCCGCGCGCTCGACGTCGAGGATGCTCTCCGCGGCGATGGCCGGCATATCGCCCGGGCGAAGCTCCATGGAGGCAGCCGCCGGGTCGATCAGCGCCCGGCGCCGCTGGGCGTACGCCCCCGACAGCAGCCGCCGCAGCGGCACGCGGGCAAAATCCGGGTCGCCGTAGTAGAACTCGCGGTCGGCGTAGGCGAGCTTCATGCACTCGACGACCGTGTGGACGTAGTCGGCCGAGTTGAGCCCCATGGCCGGCAGGTCGAATCCCTCCAGCAGCTTGAGCGTCTGTAGCATGGCCGGCCCCTGCGTCCACGGCGGGCACTTGTACACTCGCAGCCCGCGATAAACCGCCGACGCCGGCTCTTCCAGCCGCGCCGTGTAGGCCGCGAAGTCCTCCAGGCTCAGCAGGCCGGTGTGGGAACTGCCGGTGGAGTCCGGCACGGCGCTCGACTTGCAGAAGGCCACGATCCTTCGGGCGATTGACCCGCGATAGAACTCCTCGTGGGCTGCGCGAAGGCCGGCGGCGCGGCCTCGGCGGCGCGCGTCGGCCCGGCCGAGCGCCCGCAGCGTGCGGGCCAGGTCCGGCTGTCGCCACAGTTCGCCGATGCCCGGCGGCCGGCCGCCCGGCAGGTATGCCTCAGCCGACGAGGGCCAGTCCTTGCGAAAGCGGTCGGCGTTCGCGGCGATCTGGCGATGCAGGCCTTCGAACACGGGGAAGCCCCCATCGGCCAGCTCGATGGCCGGCCCGAGCACCTCCGCCAGCCGCAACCGCCCGAAGCGGCGCAGCAGCTCGATCCACGTGGCGACGGCCGACGGCACGACCGCCGGCAGCAGCCCGTCGCCGGGCATGATCTCAAGCCCCAACCTCCGCATGGCCTCGATGCTGGCCGCGCGCGGCGCGGTGCCGTGCCCGCTGACGGCCCAGACCTTGCCCTGCCGCGCCGAGTGCACCAGCGTGGGCGCCTCGCCCAGCAGGCCGTTCTGGTTGGGCAGCAGCACGGTCAGGGCGAAGCCGGCGGCGGCGGCCGCATCGACTGCATTGCCGCCGCGGCGGAACATCGCCTGCCCCGCCTCGGCCGCCAGGTAGTGACCCGCCGAGATCACGCCCCGGCTGCCCATGACGAGCGGCCGCCCGCCCGACGATCCGGTTGTCGTACGTTCCACGTTCATTTCCATCGTGGCGTAGGGCGGGCTGCGTGCCCTGCGTAGTCCCGACCTTCGTCGAAACGAAGCGGGGTGCCCGCCGCGCCGCTGTCCGCGTCGGTGTTCGTCGGGCAGAGCCCGACCTACGAGTTGGGCGCGCCTTTGAGTCCCAGCTCGTCGGCGACGTCCCGCATGCCGGCGATCGTGTCGTCGATCAGATCGCCGAGCTCCACGCCGAGCATCTCGGCGCCCTTGGCGATCACCGCGCGGTCCACGCCGGCGGCGAAGCGCTTGTCCTTCCACTTCTTCTTGACGCTCTTGGCCGTCATGTCCATGACCGACTTGCTGGGGCGGACCAGGGCAGACGCAGCCACCAGGCCGGTCAGCTCGTCGATGGCGTAGAGCACCTTCTCCATGTCGCTGGTCGGCTCGACGTCCGAGCAGATTCCCCAGCCGTGTGAGACGGCCGCCCGCACGTACTGGGCCGGCCAGCCGCGCTCGGTGAGGATCTCGCCGGTCTTCGTGCAGTGCTGGTCGGGGAACCGCTCGTAGTCCAGGTCGTGGATCAGGCCGACGACGCCCCAGGCGTCCTCGTCGGCGCCGCGCTTGCGGGCCATGTGACGCATGACGGCCTCGACGGCCAGCGCGTGCTTGATCGTCCGGTCCTCGCTGTTGAACTCCCTCAGCAAGGCCATGGCCTCGTCGCGCGTCGGTACGTTCGGTTCGGTCATGGCAGTCTCCATTAGCTGCGCCTCGGTTCTGCCGACAAGAGAACACAGATTACGCGGATGCATGGATTACACGGACTCCGTGTAAGGCAAGCAAGTCTGTTTCGTCCCAACCTTGCCCTTCGCCCGGTCCCACGCCTTCTAGATTAGTCAAACTGACCGCTTTTCCAGGCCCGAAGGGCCGGCCCGATGATAGCCG
>Ga0307379_10002341_pt1 | contig 28295 bp, 21 predicted proteins | sample UN2MG_FD_202237 | JGI IMG/M metagenome (GOLD analysis project Ga0307379, IMG submission 202237) | Soil microbial communities from Risofladan, Vaasa, Finland - UN-2 | ecosystem: Environmental > Terrestrial > Soil > Coastal area > Acid sulfate soil | place: Finland: Risofladan, Vaasa | collected...
GTCTTGGATTTTCATATGATCCTAGTTATGGGCCAGCAGGACCTTTTGATGTAACACTACAAGATGTTTCAATCTGGTATGCTTGGTATAATGATTCATCCATATCAAATTGCGAAATTTATTACAGTGGTATTGAAGATTCATTCGGAATTTTTAATAAAGGAATTCATGATTCTTCAATTTATGGATCCGACGTATACTCTACCAATACTTCATCCGGTGGAACATTAATAGATCAAAATTCATTTGTTACTGATTCATCATTATCCATAGTAGAATCCTCTGATTCATTTATTCAGAAATCATGGATTAGAAATTCAGAGATATATGATTCTTCTTTAGCATGTGATACAATTTATGATTCATCATTGGGAACTACCGATATCACATACTCTGATATTTCAAATACTATTATTAGCAATTCTAATATATTTCAAACAATAATAGTAGATTCTTCTATAACATCATCTATATTAAAAGATAGTTCCTTATCAAATATTGATATTTCAGGATCTAAATTAGAAACAGTAGATGTTAGTCAGGGATATGTATTTGAAACATATGCTAAAAATGAATCATATTTTTGGAATAGCTATATTATTGATTCATCTATAATAGGAAGTGTGATTGACTCATCCTCCTTTGTTATAAATTCCACTATAGAATTATCATATTCAAACGCATATAAATTAATCACTGGAGGAATTCCTCCATATATCTGGGTTATTGATGATCCAACATTATCAATTGACGATCCATCAAGCAGAGTTGAAATACAATTTTCAACTATTAATGATAGTTCTTTAAATAATGTCGTAATTAAGGATTCTTCGATATATGATTCATTTATAATGGATGCTTCTTTGATAAGATGTACCCTTTATAATATTACTACAGATTCTAGTTCAGTAACATATGAGGATTGCACAACAATCCAATATAATTTGGTATCGGATTGTTCAGTAGTATGGGATGAAGATTCATCAACTTTCTATACAAGAGAAATAAAACTTGTAGATGTTGGAATGAATGGATGCTCTACTTCAAATATTATGAGTGCAGGAGATTATCTGGAGTGGATTACTAATAATAATTACTGGAATAAATTCGGTGATATGTATATTTGGACAACCGCAGCAGATTGTCCTCAATGCGGATTTTCTAAGAATTTAATAGATGGATTTTATGTTTATAATCCTCAACCATTTGATGTAAAAATTGAATATATGCTATTTATTTAATGCGAGCACAAAATGTAAATTTTGAAAGAGGAAGGGATCCAAAAGAAGCTCTTGGTCTTGGAATTATTTCTAAGGTAACAAGTGATGATCTTGAGATACTTTCTGACATATATGCAGAGGATGACGGAATCGTTTCATATGAAGAATGGTATGAAGATCATGGACAAGATTATGAAGATGATGAAGAAGCAGAGGAAACTTACAATAAATTAAAGTCAATTTTTTCAGTTCTTGGCAATAAAATAAAATGGGGAGAATTCTTTGACCATAAAGAAGACGATGAATTAGAGGAATATTTGGAAAATCCTCCAGAAGGATTTCCATATGCTTATAATTCATATCCTGATGGTGATGGTTGGGGAGTAGTATGGTCTTCTATTCATTTGCCTTCAGCAGAAAGTCTAATATATTAATAATGAGAGCCAAAACAGTAAATTTCGATAGATCTGGAACACCTTATGAAAAATTGGGGATAGGTCACTATGGGATTAAAAGAGCTCTTTTATCACAGCCTAAAGCAGAGGTTGATACCATAGAAGGCGATGCTTCTAGAGATTGGTTTGAAAAAGGAGGATTACCAGATGAATTTAAAGAAGAAATAGATTATAGTGATGGCGATCCTTTAGCATTTACAGATTATATAGGATTTGATGAAGATTATTTTATTGAAAATGAATTGCCCGAACATATCGATAGCGATGAATTTTTAGGGGAATTTAAACCAACAGGATCCAAGAAAAATTCAAGAAATAAAAATGGTTGGGGAACTTTCCAATGGCAGTGGGGAATATTACCAGATGGAACAAAACTAGTTCATTACATCGATGGTTTAAATTCCGGATTTCTTGCACATAAGGACTGGTTAAAATAGGATAAATAGATTATGAGAGCAAAGACTGTACAAGAAAACTTCGGAGGAGCTGGATATGCTGTTTATGGCGGAGGAGCACGAGGCGGATATGGAAATTCAGTTGGTAGGGGAAATGGTTTTGGAGGATCTTCAAATAATGGGGGTCCCAATATCATGTATACTTATGATATAAAGCCTCTCAATCAATTACTTCAACAACCAGGAACACCGCAAGGAGATCATAGATATATCCATATCGGATGTGAAATAAATGGAAAGGTTTTAGGAAAAGATAAAGAAGTTTTTGGAAAAATTGTTGACATAAAAAAGGATGCAGAACAAAATATATTACATTATGTTGTGCAAGATCTGGAAACAGCTGAAAAATATAGAATAGATCCTACTTCAGTAGAATTAATAAATCATGAAGAAATTCCAAATTCAGCCGGAAGAGATTTTATGGGAGTAGATGAAAACTTCTACCCCTCTTTAAAAGACTTTAAGAAATAGAAAAAGGACCTCAAAGGGTCCTTTTTTACATTGTATAAGCTCATATAAGCACGTCTACAAGACTTTCAAGACAAAGGCTTAGATCATTATTGATTAGCCTCTTTCATCCAGGGTACTTCAAATTTATGGATCTTAGTTTCTAACTTATTAACCTTCACATTATAATCAGGAACATTAAAAAGCATTATTGCTGTTTCCCCTTCTTTCCAATTTTCCCAACGTTCAACTGCATCCTCTAATACTTTTCTATCAAAATGATTTTTTGCACTCCAATTAACTAATTTTTTCCTAATATCCCTACGAATCCAAGCCGCATGACCCATTCGGATTTCATTATCAGGAAATAAATAAGTTCCTATATTGGATGGATTGTTAATTCTTCTTGTCGGATCCGTTGGTCCAGGTGCTGGACCATTATAAGTATATCTAAAATATGTTGATTGAATAAATGGAACAAATGGTCTAAATGGATAAACTAAATAATGAGAAAAATCCTTATAATAATTTACATAAGAACAATAGGTAATTGTATATCCCTTTTTATCAATAAGATCCTTAGCAAATCTAAATTGATCCGCATCATAGAATTCATCAGCATCAATATTTAGAACATGTGAGCATCCTCTTTGCTGAGCAGTATCAATACCCATATTTCTTTTATCACACTCCTGCTCACGAGAATATTTAGTGTAGTTAGGTTTGAATTCAATTAACTCATCAATAAGGCCTTTTTCTTTAAGATCTTTGAGCTGATTCATGTCAGCTTTAGACATTGGATTTCTCCAATATGATTTTGCTTGCCAAATAGCAGCTACCCAATCAACCTGATCCCTAATCTCTGTTATTAAATCCTCTAGTAATTCAGATGCATCAAAGGCATTTATTGTAATTCCTAACTTCTTTATAGCCATATTAATAGTTTTTAGCTTTTTTATTTTTATCTTTTTCTTCTAAAACTCCTAAAATAGATTTTTCAATTTTCTTTTTCCAAGCTTTTCTTTCTTTCTTTGATCCTCTCATAGATAATACCATTTTAATATTTAAGGCAACAGCAGTAAAAAGAGCTATTAAGAAAAAAATTGTAAAGACATGACAATATAATTCGTTTTCAATCCCTAAATAAAAATTAGGCAAATCATAAGCTTCTTCATATGCTCTCTTTAAAAATTCCCAAATAGGAGACATTCATATCTTTTATTTTTTCAATCCTGTAAATAGTTCTGCTTTTAGAGGAGGATGGCTCTCATAATCAGATAATTCAAAATCCTCAATTTTTAATTCCAAAATATCCTCTAAACTGTTTAACTCCTTATTTATCGTCATTTTAGGAAGAGAAAAAGTTTCTCTATTTAATTGTTCTCTTACAGTATTTAGGTGATCCATATATAAATGGGTATCTCCTCCTATCCAAGTTGCAACCCCAGGTAACATATTTCCTACTTTTGCCATAATCATTAGCAATAATGACATTGAAGCAATATTAAAAGGAACTCCTAATAAAGTGTCACAGGATCTCTGATACATGTTAAGATCTAGATAAAATTTAGAAACATTAAATTTATCTAATTCCTCTTTTGTCCAGGGCTTTAAATTATCAAATTTCCAGCTTGCCAAATCAGATCTTTCCTCGAAACTGAGGGGTCTTACAATAAATTGATAAAGTAAATGACATGGTGGTAAAGCCATATCAGGAAAATCAGCTTTATTCCATCCATCGATGATTTTATATCTTCCAAATGGATTATTTTTTAAATCCTCAACTAAATCTTTTATTTGATCAACTCCATGTTGATTTCTCCATTGATAACCATAAACTTTCCCAAGATCACCAACCACATATTCCTTTTCCCCTGCAATCCAAGGGTATGAACAATTTGAATCTTGTTTTACTTGCTCAATAAATTCTTCAATAGTTTCTAGTTTTCTTAAACCACCTTGTTCCGATCCAGACTCATCCCACCATTTTAAATACCAGCGATAAGCATCGCCATTCCAAATATTCACATTATTATCAACTAAATATTTGATATTTGTTTCACCACGAAGAAACCATAATAGTTCATGTATGATTCCTTTTAAATACATTTTTTTTGTAGTTAATAAAGGAAATCCATCTTGCAAATTCATTTCGATAATTCCTTTAGAAAGTCCAATTGTATTGGGCATATTTGCTCTGCCGGACTCTTTTTCTACTCCATTGTCAAGAATATTCTGTAACAAATCTAAATATTGTTTCATTCAGTGTTAGTTTATAACTTATATGTGAAAATGTTTAAGTAGTTTTATCCAAATTCGATAACTCCGGAATTAGAAGATGATGGGGAGAATTCAAATTTCATTTGGCCAGATTTCATAGCAGCAACAAGTTGGGATCCTACAGATTGACCAATCTGAGCAGCGATATTATCCCAGTTAGGCTCGACTGCCTTAGTAGTTGTTGTTCCTGATCTTCTTTCCTGAGAAGAAGTAGATGGAGTTGCTGCGGTAGTTGTAGCTGCTGCGGGGGCATTAGGAGCATAGCTTTCCATTATTCTTTTATTTGAAACAGAATAATCGTTTGTTTTCTTTAGATATGCAGCTCCTATATCAGACATATCTGAAATTTTCGAAACATCTAATCCAGCTAGACTGGTAGATAATAATCCTATACTATTTGCAAATTCTGTTAATGTAGCAGATAGTCTTGTTAATCCATCAACAGATTTAGCAATTTTATTTGTTCGATCAATAATATTATCGAAAGTTTTTAAATTCTTCTCAGCATCTTTTGTATCTTTATTCAATTTTTTAGCACCTAGAGCATCTGTGAACGCACCAAGTGTAGACATAATATTATCAGCTATGGTTGTTACAGGAATAGGTTCTCCAATAACTTTTCCTTCTGCATCAATATTAGGTATCATATTATCAGCTCCGAATTTAGAGTAAATCATTAATGTCTCAGCAAAAGCATTAATAGGTTGAAGTAATCCATATTTTTCTCTTCCTCCGATCCCCTTTCTTCCTAATAAAACCTCAGCTAAATTAGACATACGTCTTCCATGCTTTCCGGTTACTTCAAAATCTTTTGAGTGATCTGTTAGATCAGATACGAATTTGCCAAAAGAAGAAACAATATTATCAACAACTTCTGTTATTAAAACTGTGCTTGCAACTTGTTTAAATTTAGCATTTCCATCTTCATCAACTCCATCTGGAACCATATCTACAAACCCGATCTTTCCTTCTGGGCCGAATTGAGCAAATGTTTTTAGAATTTCAGAAAATTGATTAACTGCAGATAAAATACCTCTTCGTCCAGTTAATGCTCTTCCCATTTTTCTAAGAGCTTTTGAATGCTGAGTAGTTAATCCTTCTGTGGATGTAATTAATGTAGTTAAGAAAGTTCCGATAGAATAAGCAACATTATCAGCAACGCTTTTTACATTTACTCTATCTCCAAATATTGGTTTTCCATCTTTATCAGTTCCTTCAATAACTCGCATATTTTCAAATTCGGCAAATGCCGTAAGCGATTTTGCAAACATTGAAAGTGCGATAGAAACAGACATTAATACTCCAACTCCAGCAAATAGAGTAGCACTATTTTTTATAAAGTTTTTAATTCCTCCTTCTCCAACAGCTTTTCCGCCAGCTAGAGTTTTTATTCCAGCTAAAAATCCTTCAAGAACTCCGCTAATCATTCCTCCCACTGATTCTTTAACATCTACTCCTTCCAATTCCTTTGATGTATTAACCACTTTTTTAACTGCAGCAGCTAAAACAATCATTCCAAGAGCCATTGTTATTCCAACTCCAATACCTGGCAATATAACTACAGCTAGAGCACCCATTCCAGCAAATAATAATGCAGAACCAACGAGAATAACTCCCATCACCCCAAGGCCTGGTCCCATTCCCGCAAATGCTTTGCCAAATTTAGATCTTTCAGTTCCATCTTTTTTCTTAGCATCCTTATCACCCAAACCTGTTATCAATCTAGCAACTAATGCAAATATTAAAACACCAGCAGCCAAAGCCATCATTCCAACACCCATAGAAACAGCGACGCCCACTCCCTTTTCTATCCATTTATCAAGAAGTCCTATTCCAGCAAATAACAATCCAGACATCACAATAATTCCAGCAACCATGAGGACTCCTGTCATAACAGTGCTAGTATTTAAAAGACTTGGTAATATATTAATTGCTAAAGCAAATGATACCATTCCTAAAGCTAAGAAAGTCATTCCTAATCCAATATCTTTAAGAGTAGTTTGTCCATCTTTTACAACTTTTTTAGCTAAAGCTAAAACGCCAAAAACAGTTACTAATCCTAAAACAATTCCCACAATTGCAGTAATTACTCCCCCAGCACCAGCCGCTCCTAATAATTTACCTGAAACTAATATCGCTGCTGCAAATGCAACTATTCCAAGACTCAAATTAATAAGAGACATGGATATAGTTTTAATAGGTTTAGCAATTTCTTTAAGAGCTATTGCCATCTCATGGAAAGTCCTGATAGCTCTTTCAACTCTTTTTATCTTTCTCCCATCTCCACTAGAATGCATAAACTCATAAAGCAATCCAAGATTATTAATAGCCATATTAATCCTCTTTTCTTTTACTTTAGCAAGTTCTTGTAAACTTGATGTAAGTTTTGGAAGAGATGAAGCTAATCCATTAAAAGTATCTGTAATGACTTTTAATTTATCAATATTTTTGTCAGGAGTTTTATCAGCTAAATCCAGAAGTTTATTAGTAAAAGTAAAAAAGCTCTTAGATCCTTTGTAATTTACAGAGAACATTTGCTTTAACTGCATTCCAACTCCTTTAAATATTGAGGTTTTAGGAGCAGTTCTTTCACCACCTAATTTAACATCTTTTTTATCAGCACCACCGCTCTCTTTTCGCATGGTTTGATCTATTCTGCCAACAACTTGAAGTATTTGATATAGATATTCGGTGGACGTCTGCATCTATGAATAAGATTTTATTTATATATCTATTCCCACAAAAAAAAGTGCCGGAAAGGCACTTTAGATTCTAGGTATTTTAGGAGTAGGTATTTTAGGAGTTTTAAAGCCTCCAAAATCAGTAGATCCAACTTTAGGCATTTTAGGAGCCAAAGATGTTTGTTTCTTATATTCTCTTTCCTGATTCTTGTGAGCTTTATTCTCTTCATTTATTTTTTCTTCCAAATCTTCCAGAAGATATTCAACCATATAAAATTCTAATCTATCTATTTCAGAAGGCTGTATTCCAACCCTATCTGAAAGGATAAAATAGATTTTACGCAAGTTCTGAAAATGGATCTGAAATAAGGAAAACAGATTTAATCCCCCCTTGAAAGTTTAGCGGAACGGTCCGCTCACCTCCTTGCTCATCCTGATATTTAATGACAGGATCGATCGTATCTGAAAAGATCTGCCTAATTTCAGTGAGCATAGAAATTTCAGCATTCGACCAATTAGTCGATTCATAAACAAATTTTTCATAAGAAGCATCATTGAGTCCTCTCCAATCCGGAATAACAAATGGTGCAAAATTTAAAAAATCTATATCGAAAGGTTCCCTCATTTGGCTTTTTCTGGTAACATAGTTTTTAAGCCAATTGGTAACTCCTACTGAAGAAAGATGAATATCAATTGTTTTTCCGGTCTTTTTAAAGGTTAAAGAAATACACCTTTTTTCAGGATTATAATATTTCATTAATCTTTCATCAAAAGTAATGTAATCAATCATATTTTTGGTTACATCAACTTTTTTGCTTTCAGAAACTTTTACCTGGAGCATATTTTCTCCCTTAACAAAAGTTCTCTCCCTTATTGCTAATAGAATATAAAATCTATCAACCTCCTTTATATCTTTCCATGAAGACATGCCAGCCGGGAATTTTATAGTAGCGCATCTCTCGATAATATAATTAAGCATATCATCTAAAGCTGAAAGATCATCTTCTTGAAGAGTTGACCAGTGTCGAATTTCTCCAGCACTTGCTGATTTAATAGCTATCTCAGTTCCCTCTGGATAGAATAATCCTTGTGTTGGAAGATCTGTTAATTTAAGCTGCTCCCATCCAATTTGATTTCCCAAAGCGACATGCTCTGCAGATTTCTGCCAAGGCAAGTTTGTTTTATCAGTTGGTGTAATTGGAGCTCCTACTTGATCGGATTTTTGGTCTGGCTTATTAACAGGAGTTACTTTAGCCATTGGAAGGGGGCTTCCTTCTTGTTTCTCAACAAATTCTTTTAATTTATCTTCTTCACTCATTATTTTTAAAAATTATACGGTTTATCTATATATCATTATACCTCAAAAAACCTCCAAAGTTTCACAAAAAAAGAGCCCATATTAAATATGAGCCCTTTGAGATAGTTAAAGTTAAATATAAGTTACACAATTGTTTCGTCCCAAGAATCGCAAGCTAATCCATAACCTTCAATTCTATAGATTTCTTCAGACTGATAGTTCAATTCAGGAGCTGGAATTGCTGTAATTGGGAATACATTATAAAGTTTCCATTGCCAGAAAGGATTAGCAGCTCTATCATATAGGGTCACTAGGGCCCAAGGAGCAACATAATCAGCTTTTAGTCCAGTTCTACCAGTTAGTGGATCATAAACTAAGTCATTCCACTTTCTTAGGGTTTTTAGTACATATGCACTAGGAGTTCTATTTAGGTTAACCTCAAAATTGAGGGTAATATCCATAGTGGTCTTATCAGGTTTAGCACCTGCAAACCTTCTCTCAGCCCATTTGTAGAATTGGCCTACTGGAGTTGTTGGGAATGAGTTAGACTCAAGCCCTCCAATTTGCTGAACATTTTCAAGCAATAGATTTGTATTCTCTTCTGTTGAGCCAACACCTACAGGAAGGGATATTTGAACTGTAAATAGATTCAAATATAGCGGTTCATATAGTTCTTGCGCTGCTCTCGAATTTTTCCAGTGTGGTAAACCGAATGACCCCTGACTTTTAAAATTTTCAGCCATATTGAGTTAATTTATTTTATTTATCTTAATTATACTGCTGTAAAACCGCCAGAACTAGATCCACCTGATTTATTAACAGTAATACGGTTGATAATTTTCTCCATTCCCTTGGTAATCCAAACTCCAATATCTACAATTGCGAATCCTTCATCGACGATTTCAGGAGTATTATTGCTCTCGTCCATTATAATTTCATAATTGTAAAGTGCTCCTGCATCCTTAATTGATTCAAGGATTGGGGAAATAGAATTAACTACATTAAGTCTAGTTACTGGATTATTATAGTCGAAGACATAGTTCTGAAGAACTTCATCTACCTGTAATTCAATTGTATTAAGAAGTTCTCTTACGTGTAAGTAATTATAATCACTTCTTATTGACTGGAATGAGGTTACGTTAGCGTAAATCATTATTTGTCCAGTTGCAGTTCTCTCGATAATAGAGTTATATCCAAATGGTTCTAGATAATCTCTATCATAACGATCGATCATATATTCTACTCCTGCTAATGCTGGGTTAGAAATAACTCCATTTTGATTAGCAACAATTGCATAAGGATCACCTCCTAAGAATTTTCTAACATAAGAGTTAGAAACGTCTGCTGCAGGTGGTACATCAATAGTTGTATCGCCTAGAGTATATCTTAAGAATGGTCCAAATACTCCTGTGTATCTTGCTCCATTATCTTCATCTGGGAAAGTAAATCTAAATGCTCTTGGCATATCTGGGTTACCTCCTTCAGGAATATACTGAGTTGAGAATATAGGTTTAGGATCTACACCTGAGATAAAAGTATCGCAGAAATAAGGATCCTGAGATGTTGCAAATTGAGTCATTGAAGGAGCTGAAATAAGAGCAGTAGTTTTACCTCTTTTCTTAGCTAGCCTTGAAAGATAAACTTTACCACCGCAATTAGGTCTTAATCCATAAGCCATTGTATCAACTACGTATCTGTAGTTAATCATGTCAGGATTCATAAGACCTCTTAAGATTCCAGGATCTTCTAACATTCCATAAATCTTAATTACACCTTCCTCAAGTCCAGGGGCTCCAAGTGTGGTATATCCAGGTAAGTGATTAGATGTAATAGCTAATCCTCTAGCTCTTTTAAATAAGTAATGGGTTGCTACAGAAGCATCATCAATTGGTAATTGAGTTAAAACTGTAGTAGCTGCTAAACCTCCATCAATAGCTTCTGCTGTTTTTAGAAGGTAAACTCCATTTGGAGAAGTTCCTGTTGAAACATCAGTTGTGAAAACTTTTGAAATTACATAAGTTACTCCAGGAATTCCATTAGCTGCTAAAGATGTTTCTTTTTTAACAAGAGTTCCAACTGTAATTTTAGCGCCATCACCAACTACATCAAGATAAAATTCTTTTCCGGAGACTAATCCCTCTCCATAAAGAGTAATATCTAAAGTATTATGAATTATATTATCAGAAACGTCAATACCATAGCTTAAGAAAGCTGTTGATACGTCAGTTGATACATCAATAAGATTATGTCCTACTAAATCTACAACAAAAGATGCTGCATCTACAGAAGATCCATCTCCAATTTCCCATTGTGCTTGATCTTCATCCCAAATAAGTTGGTCAAGAGCTTCATGGTTAACATTAACTAATACTCCTGTAAATTGGGTAGAAGCATTAATAAGATCTTCAATATATTGACTTGCACCTGTTTGATCTCTAAAATCTGGAATAAATGTTCCAATCCAGGATCCTACTAAACCAACAGTAGGTAGATCTAAGAATGCATTAAGTTGTTCTGGAAGAATACCTTCTGAAGAAAAATAATCAGCAAAATAAGGATCTGTTGAAAGTTGAGCATAATTAGTCCAATCTCCTTCTACAGCAATCACATTCACAAAATAATCTTTCATAAGATCATAAGGACGAATCCATTCAAAAGGAATATTTGTATCTGAACCATACCAATCTCTTGCAAAAACGCTATATCCTTGAAGGCCTACAGCTTTTCTGATAATAAAAGATATTGTTTTTGTTCCAACGTTTGCTACTTGTATTAAAGAAGTACTTTCAGCAGTTGTTACTCCTTCTTTATTAGAAGCTATTCCTAAAAGATATTCAGAATCTGCTTTCCAGAATCTTTCTCTATTGAAATAATTAACAAATTTTTCTGTGTATACTTCTCCATTAACTCCACTATAAATGTCAGTATTAGAAACAGCTGAATCTATAGATAAAGACATTCCTTGAGCAGTATCAATTGAAGCGTCCACAGGTGATGCATTAGCAGCTAATAAGTTAATTGCAAATACTGGGGATTGTAACAGAGCTGTATCAATAGATCTGTGGAAGAAAGAACCCTTTCTTTCTAATTTTCTATCGATGTCTCCATAAAATCTTTGACGATCACGAGTAGAACGTATAAAAACCGGAGCATTAAAAGGACCCACCTTAGAGAATCCAGGAAGCAATCTTAATGACTGTGTGGTTACTATAATTCTTTCTGATTGATCAACCTCTATTGTGTAGACACCCGCGGATTTAAACTGCGATAAATCTAGAGCAAGCTTTGCCATATTTTATTGAATTATTTTTATTATTTATTCGTTTAGATTTCCTTAAAAATCACTTTCTATTATTATTCTGTTAAGCTGTTTTATTATATATCTATTTCTGAACAAAGGTATTTTGCCCTTATTTTATTAGAGATTATATCCAGGCTTATAACGAGGTCTTCTTTCTGCATTAAAAATATCTTTTAATGTTTCCGCTTCTGAGTTTGCATCTGAATTTAAATACATGGCAGCAAACATATCATCGCTAGTATCTCTTTCATCGTATGGTTCTTCCAAAATTTTCAGAGCATATACTTTTGCCTCTGTGTCCGGTAAGTCATTAAGAAAATCATATAACCAATCCCCATATTCTGGTTCCTCATAGAAACGAGATAGATTTAAACATGCCATAACTGTATCATCATGTCTTGCTATTCCTTTCCAGGTTTTTTTAACTTTTCCAAAAGATCCAAATTCTGCAATAGTTTCTGTATCACTAGGTATAATTGTTTTCTTTCCTATTAATTTTTTTCCAAGTCTACAAAAGTGATCTTTATCATTTCTTGTTTTATATCCTGGTTTTTTTCTTGGAGCAGGTTCTCCGGGAATTGGAGCAGTATGGCAAGATTTCATCATAATATCTTCATACCATCCATCATGATTAGAAAATTCTTTCATAAAGGCTTTCCCATTAAAGTTCATTTCTGTAATTAATTTACAAATATCTCCGCCAAACTGATCATAAATTAAAGATTTATTAACTTTAGCCATAATCTCTTCATCTCCAATATTATCTCGGTAAATTCCGACTTGTCTCATTCGAAAAATATTATTAATTACATATTCATCTTTCCTGAGTTTCTTTAATTTTGGAAGAGATTTTAATTCTACCTTATAAATAGAGGTCACATTATAATCATTATCTTTTAATTCATCTTCATCTTTTCCTTCTGCCAAATCATTAGATAAAATAAATCTATGATCTTTTTCAGAAAAATCATCATTTGGATCAAAATTCGGATGCCATAATAGATCTCTATAAAGAGAATCATCTAATTCAGTTTTTTCTAATTCTTTATAAATATATTTTTTACCTATTCTTTTTATCCACGCCATCATATTGCCAGATAGCAGAAGATTAGATCTTCTATCAAAAGAAAGTTCAAATTCTTGGGCAAATTCTTCTTCTCCAAAGTCAGCTTTTGTTTTCTCCGCCCATTCATCATCATGGCCAGGAACTTCCCAATAATCAACCCTTTTATATAAAAATGAATTTTGTCCTTTATTAGCTTTATCCCATATCTCAAAAAATAAATTATCCATTCCATCTGGGGTAGATGAAATAATACACTGAGATATCAAAGATGATGATAAAGTAGGATAAACTGATCTCCAGAAAGATCTTGCAGTTTTTTGTTGAATATGAGCAAACTCATCAATGTATAATACATGAATAGCAAAACCAATCGCTGCAGTTTTTGTTGTTGCTTGAGAGGTTAACATACATCCATTATCTAATTTTAAACCTAAAGCAGCAATATTTCTAATACCTGGTTTTAAAAAGAAAGGAAGACCCCTAAATACATCAAGAACTTTAGCAACAATTTCTGTAGTTGTTACTTGTTTGTTTGCAATGATAAGTAGATTTCGATCAGTATGAAAACAAAGATACCATGCAAAGAAAGCTGCAATGGTAGTAGTTTTTCCCGTTTGGCGGGATGCCATAAGGATATAATTTCTATTTTTGGGGCCAAAATCATTGATAGAAGGAACCCAAACTTCTTCACCAATAGTCTCCAATATTTCACTTTGAAAATCTCTTAATTCAACAGTTCTTCTTCCTTCATCTGTAAGAAATCTACAATAAGATTCCACAAAATAATCAACATCTTGAGAACATTTTATAAATTCTTGTTCCTCTTCGTGGGTTAATTGAAAAAATATGTTTTGTCCTTTTAATTCATAATCTCTTTCATGAAAGCAAGAAAAATCTGCGTCCTCCCCAAAATTATTTCTAACTTTCTCTAATGTTTCATTGACTCTCTTAGTAGTCCAGATAGTAGATGATGCCATTTTAACGTTCTTTTAACATATATACCAATTATTCCGATTTTTCCTCTTCAATATCTTCAACATCTATGATACTTTGTCTCGCTTCATTCTGTGCAATTTTCAGTTTTTTGGTTTCATTAATTAATTCTTTTGTTCCCATAGCAACAATACCATCTTTGTTTCTCATAACGCCAGATTCATGAGGGCCAATAGCTTTAAGTTCTTCTGCTTTTTCCCTGATGTCTCCTTTTACGTCTCTGTAAGTCATTTTTATGGCCTCTACAGTTTGTAGGAGTTGCTTATTTAAGTCCCCGATGGTCTTGCTAAGGTTACCAAAGACTTCAAACATACGTGGATGTGCAGCGCCCGAACGGACCTCCTCCATGAGGGCTTCTTGCATCATCTCATTAACCTCTAATTGATAAAGTAATCCGGATAATGAAATAATGTCTACTTGCATTTTATTTTTAAGATATGGGTTTCCAGCAACCATTTCATCTGAAAGCATTAACCCCGTAGCGTTATTAACCATTCTACGGGCTCTTCGATGACAATTTCTCTTGGTTCTGTCAAAATCCATAGTAAAAGCAGGCTCCATTTTAAGTTCTGGATTATTTCCTGCTGGGGCCACTGGCCCATCAATAGTAGGATTACTACCTGCTATCATTTTTTCGAGATTTTCTCTCTCACCTTTTATGCTCATGATTTATAGAATTATGTTTTTTCTATATATCCGAGAAAAAGGACGAAAAAAGACGACATCGTCTTATTTGGTTTAAAATGGTATTTATCGCTGTTGAGAAATATATGGTGCTCTAAATCTTGGATCTGCATTATCTAAGATAAGTGCTTTATCAGCATTTTGAGAAAAATAAGAAAGTAATTCTTCAATTTGTCTTTCTTCTTCAATTGTAGAATTAAATAATCTTATATTTGTTATGTAAGCATCTGATTTATCAATAGAATATCTCTCTACTTGAGTTTGTTCTGGAGTAAATGGCAAAGTTTCATAAAAAATACTTTGTAATTTAGATACAGAATCCAATGGATTTGGCTTCCACACATGAACATTATATTGTTGCCATGTATTTCCAATATTAATAACAAATCCATACCAGTTTGCAGGATCTATTTTAGTGGGTAATACAGCAATTTGTTCTTGAGAGCCATAATTAATTTTAATATATTGATCAGCATTAAGAGTAACTGCAAATCCAGATTCTGGTGTTTCATTAATGCCATCGATTATAAATATTGGATCTTTTACTTGAGATTTCCATCCCTTTCTTTTAAACCAAAGAGAATCAATACTATTTAAATGATCTATAACCGGTTGATCTATTAATATGTAATAAATTCCAGAAGCAGCTTCATTATCATCAATTATTTTTCCATATAAATTTAATTGTTCTGATCTATAGAATATAAATGAATCCCCTATTCCATATCTCTTTGTTCCAGGTATTCTAATTTTATAATTAGATGGAGGAGTTAATGCAGAATCATAATAAAAATAATTTCCATTGATTGGTAATAATTCATATTTTTTAGTAGCTGAGACTTTAGAATTAACCCAAGCAGTTATAGATCTATCACAATTAACAGCAATTAAATCATCTGAATTTTTATAATTAATAGCATTAAATAATGTAGATGTAGATAAATCATAAGCAGATTCTGCTACTACAATTCCATGAATATCAAGATTATATGGTATAATTTTAAGGGTTTTATCAATTTCCTTATAATTATCTTGAGAGGTAGAGGATAAAGGAGACATTTGTTTCTTGTCAGTCAATTTTTCCATATCTGCAGTAAGTCTATCCCCAAATAGGGATTCTTCTGAAACCGTATATTTGTCGATAGTTTCCTTAAGTTTATCACCCTCTTTTCTTGAAGCTTCAGGCTGATATTTAATTAAGTTTACTACCCATGTAGTTTCTTGCTCCATAAAACCTCTTTTTAAATAAGAGGACTCTACTTGGTATAATTTATTTGGTAATGGAAGATAAACAATATCTTTTTTCTGAGGAGCCGTTCCATATCCAGCTATTTCTTCCCAATATCTTTTATCAATTTGAACTTCTGTAGGCACTTGATATTCAAGCCCCATTAGATCATATTGATAATTTGATTCTGGCATATTTCCATCAGCAATAACAACTCTAACACATAATGGGGTATCTTCTACACATGAGAGTGTATATTCTTGAAAAATTACATCTTTAGATCTTTGTTGAGGCACAGCACGAAACCAGCGAGCTTCTATCCCAAACATTTTATTTGCTACATTATTGAATGTATTAAATGTTTGAACTGCAGACAAGGCTAGGTTTGGATTAAAAATTTCTAATCCAGTAGCATCAAGATTTACTTCTAAACCCCCCAGATTTTCTGATTGGGGACCAGGAAATGCTCCACTTGTTTGCTGATCTTTAGGATTTGTGCAATCTGCCATTAGTATCTTTTACTTTATTTATCCAATAGATATATCTACTATGAAAATAGAAGTATCCTGAGCAAATTTTGGAATATTAATAACTTCTTCTGTTATGGGTAATCCTGTTGATGGATCATAAGTAGGCTCTCCTGTTGATGGATCTAAAACAGGAACTTCTGTCATTTGATCAGTAGAAAGAAAATCTTTAAGTTTTATATGGGCATATCCCAAAACATCGGGTCCATCAGTTTCTCTATTGTATATAAAAGAATAAGGCTGATTTATTCCCTGAACATAAAATTTATTTCCAGAAGAATTTAATTCATATGCAGCTTTTGAAGAGAATACATCTGGATTTGCTACAACTGGTTCTCCTTGGGGTCCATATGAAACTGTTAGCCTTACATACAATTGAGATAGATTAATATCACCCAATACTGTTACATCTTTTGTTATTAATAGTGCCATAATTTTTTTATAATTTTTCTAATAGTAATTCTACTTTTTGTTTTAAATCATCAATTTCTTTTTGCTGATTATCTATTATTTTTTGCTGTTGCTGCATGCCTTTTGTTAAATAGGGGATTAATTCATTATAACGAACATGTTTATATTGTGTTTTATCTTCTTCTTCATTAGCTCCATCCCCTAAATTAGGGCTTTCACTAATTAATTCTGGGAATATATCCTCGACCTCTTGAGCAATTAAACCAGAGACTCTTTCATCTCCTCTTTTGGTTTCATCTTTCCATTCAAAAGTAACTGGACGAAGTTTCATTAACTTATCAAGAATATTATCATCAATATTCTCAATATTTTTCTTTAGCCTCTCATCTGACGTAATTACAGTAGAATATGCAACAACATCTGCTCTTACATAGAGATTACCTAAACGGTGTAATCTCATGGTTTCCCAGTGAGCAGATCCAGAATATCCAGTCCAGAAGAAGTAATTATAATCTGTTGCTGTAGATGTAGTTCCATAACCATACCATCCAAACCTGCCAGCATTATAGGATGTTGCGTAAGTAGTATCAGTAACAAAATCAATACTCGCATGACTATATACAGTATAATCATTATAAAGAAGCATTCCAGAATTTTCAGCTACTGCTCCAACATTATTTAACCTATCATTGTAATTAGCCTCATAAAATCGAAGATTAAGCATTTTATATGTTGCTTCGGTTTCGCTAACCATTTCTCCCATTCCAACTTTTGCATCAGAACCTCTTGCATAAAGACCATATGAAGATGAACCTAATCTAGCTCGGAAATCCATAGTGCTTGATCCGCCATTATTAAAAACAAGTCCTGTCGATGAACAATCTAATACAGGATATACGGTGGATGCAGATGGATGCCCACCATCTATATTAACAGTTGTACCTCTTAAATTAAGTTCCCCAACATATCCGGGACTAGTTCTATTATAAGGATGCACATAAGCAGCTGATCCAGTCCAATACATTTCTAAACCTGTACCCCCATTAGGAGTTCCCTGCGCTGTGGACCTAATAGTTCCGTTTGAATCTATAGCACAATCTGGTGCAGATTCATTACCAAATCCAAAGTTTGCAGCAGTATAAATTCCATCAGCGCTAGAAGTCAGAGTTTGTGCATCCCCCTCCCATCCAAGAACTAATGAATCATCTGCATAGACTGTTCCTGAAAAATATCCATGTCTGAAATTTGATCCTGAATTGTTTCCTATGTCTATAGAACTACTCCCATAAATAGCTGATGTTGTTGACAAACCAGCTGTATAAGCTCTACCAGTTGTACGTAAGTTTCCAGTCACATCAAGATTATATGCTGGGGAACTTTGCATAATCCCTATTCTACCATTGACGTTATCTACGTATAATACATTGGAAATATTTGAAACATTCAAATTTCTCGCTACCTGTAAATCTCCATATATTTTCGTTGATGTTAATTCTGCCATTATCTATACTTTATTTTATATATCTAGTCTTCTTTTAATTCACCCTTTAAATAGATTGTGTCATTAGTTAATTTCACAGTATTAGTTCCTTCCGGATTGGTTGTGTCATATAAAATTTTTACTTCAACAGGAGTTAAAGCTTTTTCATATATTCTTACATCTGAAACGTTTCCATTAAATGGATACCAGGTTCCACTTGATCGGCCATCTCCTATTGCAAAAATTTCTCCAGTATTCCATTGAAAAGTTCCAGGCCAATTAGCTGTTCCATCCAATACTCCGTCTACATATATTTTCATATCTTCACTATCATAAGTCCCAACTATATGTCTCCATATACCATCTATATTTGCTGTGCTAGAGTCTGAATAAACCACTCTTTGAGTTCCGCTAATTTTAGCAGAAAAAAGATAATTCCCAAAAGATCGGTGAGAAAAATATGGGAGCTGTTGACCCATCCACATATTATAATCATTAACAGAACTGGTTCTGTTAACCCAAGCTGAAAAAGAAATTGTAGAAGGATCTCCTAAGGTATCGTATATATCTGTTGTATCTATTGTTTCCGACCCGGTTCCATCGAAATAATATCCTCTTGATAAAATAGAAGGATCGCCATATATTATTCCATCCCAGCCTTTTACCATCTCATAAGCCCTTCCCAATGGTGTATATTCTCCTTGTAATGGATACCATAAAAATAAGTCATCCGAAACTGAAATTTCACTCAATTTTCCAACATTCGTTTCGGAAAACCCAACATCTAAGCTTATGTAGGAATCTCCTCCTTTTTGATCAATGTAATTATAATGAGCAGCATCGAATCCTCCTAATAAATCTTCTATTGAAGGCTCTGTTCCGTCTAGTTTATCCACCCTGGGATATATCCATTGCTGTCTTATAGAAGGATCTACAGAATAGTATAAATAAGCTCTTTCATTTGCAGTCGTAGTTTCACTTCTCCATACATAATCACGAACATAATCAGTGGTGCCTATAAATCCGTCTTTTATAGTATATCTTCCGCTATCTGGACGATTTGATCCCGTTCCGGATCCTGCTGGCCAAACATGGCCAATTATCAGCTCCCATCTTCCTGCAGTTGGAATGGCTTCAGATGTATAAAAATATGGGTTTGTTTCATTTGTTCCAGTATCTCTGTGATATACACCATCTGTCGATCCATATCCATGTAATCCATGATAAGAATTTCCATCAGCATTACTATTTCTCCATACCCATATTGAATAGCGATAAAAATAAGAAGCATCAATATCAAAATCTGAAGAATTCCATCCTCCATCAGCATCGCTTACGGTATCTGGTCTTGCTTCCCAAACAATTGCATTATCATTTCCCCAAGGATCGGTTGTTAAAATTCTTTCGTTTTCTGCTGTTCCCCCATTTTGGGAAAACCCTGTTGCACTGCCAGATCCAACAGCCCATGTCGTATAATCAAGTATTAATGGGTTATGTCCTGTTTCCTGAAGATCTCCAGTATGAAAATTTCCAGTATTATCTATACTACCTTTTTGCTGCATAATTTCTACAATACTCGAGGCATCGAGTGCAGTAGAATAAACTCTGACATCATCAATATAACCATTAAATGGGAAATATGTAGTTGTACTGGTATTTGTATAAGCCATTTTACCTACAACAAAAGCATCACTTGATTGCGTATAATTAAGAGGCCCTACCACTATATTTGTATCTTTTAATGAGCCATCTACATATAATTTTCCTCCGATACTGCTATCATATGTAGCTGCTAAATGATGCCATTTATCAGTTAGATATCCTCCAGGTCCTAATGTTACACCCGTAGAAGTCCCACCATATTTTGCATAAATTAACCCATTGGAAGTGTAAATACTAATTCCTTGATATCCTGTATCTCTTCCCTGAGATACTATGTATTGTAGTCCGATACTTCCCGTACCATGTTGTGTGCTTGTATCTAATTGAAATGCCCAGCAAGCAAATGTTACAGCATCTTGTCGGATAGAAGTATCTATAGGCAATACAATTTTCTTAGTATTTTCACCTGGGAAAAGAGCTGTTTTTCTTCCATTAGATGCATCCCCTACCCAATACGGACTATTTTCATAAGTTAGAGTTACGTCATTCCCATTCCCCGAATCATCATTAATAACTCCGGTTCTTCCAGTGGTATATTTTGATACATTTAAATTAGGTTGTCCCGAATAAAATGTAAGACCATCTTTCCCATATCTAACTCTTTTCTCTATTTGTGGACAGCACCACTCAAAAACAGCAGTACCTGCCTGGCCCACATCAATAAAATGATAATTAACATTATTATCATGTTCAGCAGTTACCCAAAATCTTTTCCATGTAAATTCCATGTTCTCTGCTAAACTTCCACTATAACTTCTAAGATCTGCACGGTCACAAATATCAAAATCTGCACCGGCAGCCATTTGAGGCTCATCATATACATGTCTTAGATAAATGGAAAATGTATAAGTTTCTCCATAATAAAGAGTGCCAACATCCGTTCCATCTGTTTCACCAAATCTTAACCTATTACCTGATTTTCTCCATACTGAAGAATCAGTAGTTCCAAATGGATCAGTTGCTCCTATTTGAAGAGTTCCAGGACCACCATAAGCAGCTAATTGAGCACTATCAGTAACTAATCCAGCCCAATTATCTAGAAATTCATTCTCAATAGTTTGTTGATCAGTATTGAATTTATAATGAATAGCTTTAGCTTTTGCTAAATCTTTAATTTCTTTTATTGATAATGATCTATCATAAAATCTGACATCACATAATTTCCCGGGGAGATAATTCCCGGTCACATATGAATATCCAATATTTAATGTTTCAGCTGTTGATTTTACTGGAACATAAGCCATAGTATGTGTAGTGCCCAGCTGAATGCCATTTTTATATGCCTTCTTTTCCATTGTGGCTATGTTTGTCCATAACGCAACATGAATCCATTCTCCAACTGTAAACATGTCGTCTACACTGTATGCTGAATAAGGAACTCCAGCCACCCCAGAAGTGCCATAATACCATTGCATAACCCCTGTATCAGTTATATTAACAGCAAATTCGGCTCCATATATTGTTTGCATAACTCCTCGTCTTTGCCCTGCGGTAGGTAATGAGTCTAATTTGACCCAAAAACATATTGTCGAGTCTTTATCTAGGAATAAATTGGCTGTTGATACATCCAATCTACCGGCATTAAAGTCATAACTTCCTCCCAGTTTTCCCTCATTACTAGACACAGGAGTACCAACTATAGAAGGCGTTGTATTCCCTGTAGCATCATTTGTATTACCATTTAATGGATAATGCGCTATTAATCCCATAATTTTTATCCTATATAATTAAAGTCTAGAGAATCTGATATTGTGTTATGTATTATTTCAAAATTGCCAGTTTGAAATCCATCCTGGGCATACACTGATCCATCTACTTGTACATTTGAAGCAGTGTAGATTCCCGGACCAATATTTCCGCCAGCCAGAATCTTTAAGCGGTCTGCTACACCGGATTCAGTAAAAATAAAGTCATTATCAACAACCCTAATACGCCAGCTTTTATCACTACTTGAAGTATTTTTCCATCCTAAAGCTGGATCTGCACCGCTTATTTCCAAATTATATGCCGGAGTCTCTGTCGTAATCCCTACCCTTCCAAGACTTGTACAATATAATACTGTCCCTGCTGTTCTATTTCTTAATTGCCAGTCCTCCGTTCCATCTGCAGGCTCATCTGTATACATTATCCATCGCCAGTCATTATTAATCCTATCAGCCCATTTAATAGAACTAACAGTACCTCCTGCTGCAGCAGTATTAAACATTCTTATTCCTTGCTCGCCATCTCCTTTCATAATAAAATTAGCAGCAGATCCTCCTGGGGAATTTAAATAAATTTTACCATTATTCGTGCTTATATCTCCAGCAACATATAATGCTGAGCCATTAAATTGTAAATTTGATTCAGCTACAATAGATCCATCCCCAGCGGCAGTAATCATATAGTTATTAGATCCAAATGACCCATTAGCCCAAGCAACATCCCCACCTCCACCGGATCCTCCACCAGGAGTAAATAGTTGGTTAAATTGAAAGATAGATCCATCTACATTAAGAGATCCATCGATTTGTATGTGTTCCGTTTGAAAAGCCATTGATTCTACTTTATTTTATATATTCAGGAACTACTTATTCCTCAAAAGGTTTTAAACCTTCATCTATAATTTTTACTTCTATATCTCCATATAAGTCGGATTCAAAAAATCCAAGAGAGCCATTATCTGTTATCATAGTGATACTTCCCGAATAATCTTTTTGGTATTCATTTTGGATAATTAAAGTTGAGAGATCCCAAATTAATTGATATTTTTTAGTTAAAGTTGTAGTCATTATGTATTAATATTTATATATAGTATCTGGCCAGCACCAGAAAAAATTGATTGCAAATTCAATATATCAGCATTAGAAGACCCATCAGTTGGAACTGCATTTCCTCCTCCATCTGCTTGAAATGTACATGTTGTGGTGGGCGCATTAGAAGTGAACCAATCATTTAATATGCTAAACATTCCATCAACTGTTGTTTGATTAACTGAACAATCCCTAATAATAAAGTTATTCATCTGACCATAGATTGCCGAAGGCCAAGTTATAGAGGTTAAATTAGAATTTCCATTTATATTTAAATTGGTTGTAAGTGTCATTCCAGAAATATCCAAATTTCCATTTAAATTACAATCGGTGGCTTGAAACCATGAAAATGTTCCTGATGATGGACATATTATGCCTGTTAGATTTGAATTATTATTAAAAATTACTTGTCCATTAAATGTTAAAGCAGAAATATCTATTACACCTGTTAAATCGCAATTAGAAAAACTAAATACACTAATAGTACCTGAAGTTGGAGGGAGAAGAATACCCGTCAAACTGCTATCGAAAGTAAAATCAACTTGTCCATCTAAATCTGTAAGTCCTGAGATATCTACTACTCCAATAAGTCCGGTTGAATGACAATCTAGATCTATAATTCTATTATTCGTAACAGGAAATTTAACAGATGTCAAATTAGGATTATTAGACATATCACAAACTAAATACAATCCTGTAACATCTGATAAGTCTAACTCCCCTTGCAAATCATTGGAATAAGCTCTGAACTGCATATTCTGTGTTACAGATGGGGGCATTAGTATTTTCGTAATATTTTGTTGATAACACTGAAAAACCCCTCCTGTCCAATTAGTTAATCCAGAAATATCTAAAGTACCCGTTAAACCATTTTGGTCAATCCATAGTGTTCCTATGGATGCCTCCATTGCAGGAAATTTAATACTTGTAAGATTATAATTTCGTCTCATGGTAATTCCTGCAGCTAATTGAGATATTGGATTTTGACCCATATTACTTAAGTCTAATTCCCCCGTAAGATCGCAATCATCAGCATTTAGATAAATCCAGGCTCCTGATGTAGGAATAATTAATTCAGTTAAGTCTGGATTATCATATACGCTAGTATGTGTTAAAATATCAAAATTACTAAAATCTAAACTGCCTTTTATCCCCGATGTATCAAGAAAAACACGAGTAATAGAATCTTGTCCGGTAGTAGTTCCATTAAACCATTTAACAGTTTTATCACCTAGCTGTGAATAATAATGATCTGGAACTATATCACCTGATATTATTGACCCATCACCTAAGTCCCATATTATAGAACCGCCATCTGACCACACATATGGATCAAATACAGTAGGAGAAGAGGAATCAGTAATAAAAGTGAAAAAGGGTTGTTCTACATAAGTTCCATATAATAATAATTTTCTCGTGAGACCTGAAATATCTCCGGAATAAATCCCCTGAATTTCCCTTGTTCCCGCTTCTGCCCCTATAATAGATGCAGGAGAAAAAGACCCTGCTAGATCTTTCCATGCAATTGAAGTATCCCCGTTTGGGTAGCCTTTCCAATAATGCGTCAAAGTTCCAGGTAATCCAGTACTTGTATCATATATTTTTATATCCCAAACAGTTGCATTTTTTAAATTTGCCCCACTACCTCCTATAATCCAAGTAGAATTAAAACTATTAAATGTAATAGGAGACCCAGGAGTTTGTTCCTGCCCATTTATATAAAAAGAATCAATACTATTTGTAGTTTTATTAACTTCACAATTTAATACTTTATTATACCAGTCTCCTATAGGATATTGTGATCCAGCTATTCCATAAGGAGCAACATTAATTTGATTTCCTGTCATTGAAACCTCTAATCTATCTTGATTGTTAGTCGCAAACCCCATTACTTTAGTCCTTTCAGCATATCCCCCTGAAGCATCAAGCCATAATTTAAAAGTGATTTTTTTAGATCCTTCTATATCTGAAGATCGATCTGTATAAACTGGGACATAAGTAGAATTATCAAAATTTAATACATCATAAACTGCTGATTGATTGATTTTTAATCTTTTTGTTAGAGATGCAGATCCTCCCCCAGAATATCCTGTGATATCTCTTGTTGTATGAGTTCCTCCTGGTAATATAAGGTTAAATGCCTTATCTCCATTGCCCGAATCCTCCCATGCAGTATTTGTATTTCCATTTGGATATCCTTTCCAATAATGTTCTAAAACTCCAGAACTAGTATCTGTTATTTTAACGTCCCAAATAGTACCATTTTGTAATTGTTCGGAAAAATCACCAATTATTGCTTTAGAAGTTCCACGTCCAAGACCCCCAGATGGTTTATAAAGACTCTGATTTTCTCCATTTATCTTTACATAAAGAATAGATCCATCTCCGCTAATAGGGCCAACCATTTTTCCTATTTCAAATTGCAAAATTTTATTAGTATAGGCATCATCTATATCAAAAAATGCACAATTTTCTGCAAAAGTTCCAGATGCATTACTATTGCAATATAGTCTTATCGTACTATTATAGCCTGTTACTCCTAGATAATCACTGGCATTTTGAACAGCAAAATCAATAAGACCTTGGCCAAATGTGCTAGTAGGAGAGAATATACTGGTATCTAGCCATAATTTAAACTCAACTATTTTATTCCCTTGTAAAATTTCATAAACTGATGGATCAGCACCTGCATTATAAATATAATCATCTCCATCAAAGTCAAGAACTCCTGAATAAGTTATACTAGGTTTTATTTTAAGTTTTAATGCCATCTTATATTATTTCAAATTTATATTCATCAGAGCTCAATATTTGAACTCCTGGACCTGCATCCTCAGTTAAATAAATGGATTGATCTTCATTATTTATAAACGAGACTCTATATTCATTTCCTTGAATAACGTGAACCCACTCCCAGAATCCATAGATATCATATAAAAAGGTATCAAATGATTCTAATGCTCTAATCCTATCTCCAACTTGAAAACTCATTATTTCTTATATTTTTATTGACATGTTAAATATCCATACCATGATACATCTGATGTAAAAATTTGTGTCCATGTACTTAAATCCTGTGAATAATATACTTCATAAGGTGCTGCTGTATTAGGAGTAGAATAAATCATTCCTCGTCCAAAAGCACTTATAGCATGGCCATGAATAGATGTATCAGGATATAAAAGAATTGAGCTAAATCCATTATTAGCAGCATTTAATTGTACAATTTTATCTTGATATGCACGTTCTAAATATATGCTTCCATCTAAAGTTTCATAATAGGAAGTTCCTGTATTCTGTCCATCAGACCAGGGAGAAGCAACATTGCTCCAAGAGGCTCCATAATTGCTTGACACATAATATCCCGATGATGCTTCATTATTAAAAATCATCCTAGTTGCATCTGGACTAATCATTATTCTTCCCTGTGTTCCAGATACGAGTTTTATCCATGTATTTCCATAATCATTTGAAAAAGGTACATCATTACCATATGCGCCATATCCTCCTCCAACATATTGTCCACTATCATCACAAGTTACAATCATATGAGATCCATTAAAATCATGATCTACCCAATTTTGCCCATAATCACTTGAATTTTGAACACCCGCAAAAGAAGCAGTTCCCGCATAAACATATTCGCCAGAATAAGAAGATGCATAGTTAACAGCACTTCGACCACTTGCTAAAGTGATATTTTCCCAACTAGCTCCAAAATCTTTACTTATAGCTCCTATAGACCATCCATGAAGTCTAACACTTCCATCTTCTGGGACCCATGTGCTATAATATACATTAATATTTGAAACCTCACTAAGGGAGAAATTATATCCTCCATCAGAAGAATTCAAAAGTATTATATGATTATCTGCAGCATTTCTAGACCCCAATATAATATGAAGTTTATCCCTCCACATAGCAGAATTTCTATTTTGTCCGAATGATTGTCCATTAATAAGAGATAAATTAGTAGAATAAGGGGAAAAGTCTGCAAGAGTCCAATTTTGGCCAATATCTGTAGTATAATATCCGGAATCAGAAGCACTTCCTAACGCTATAAAAGGAAATTCTGCTGAAGGAGTATAAAATTCCCAAGTTTCGCTCCATGGACTAACCCCATAAGGATTAATAGATCTAGCTCTCCAATAATAAGCTGTGGAATTATCCAGTCCGGATAAATTATAATATAAATTTGTTATTCCAGAAACATCATAAAGTAAACTCCCGAACGCAGGATCATCATCAACTTGTAACCAATATGAACTTGCATCTGAAACACTATACCAAGCCACAGAAGGATCTGTATTCCCTATAATACTAGTATCAAATGGTTTATATAAAATAGGAGCATTCTTTGGCGGCCCCGGAGGAATTAATCCTCCCGTTATTTGTAATTTATTTGGGGCTTCTATAAGAGTCCCAATTTGTCTTACAGATGGATCTCCGCTAAATGTTAAAACACAAGGATCTGCAGTACCTATTTGATCTACCCAGGCAGCATCAGTATTGCCATTTGGATATCCAGGCCAATGGTGAGTTAACTCTCCAGCAGAGCTAGTATCATAAATTTTTATATCCCAAATAGTTGCATTTGAAAGATTTAAACCGAACATAAATGCGTCCGTAATAGAAAGTATACTAGCATCATATAAAGGAGTTTGAGTAACCCCATTAATTTTAAAAGATTCAATACTTTTTGTACCCTTATTAACTTCTAAATTTAAAACTTGGTTATTATAATCTTCAGCAATAGCATATAAAGGTCCTCCCCAGGGATATTGAGCAGATAGATGAATTAAACTGCCATCCATTCGAATTGATAAAACATCAGCATCAGATGACCCTGGAGGATTATTTCCATAAAAATTTATAATATCTGCAGTTCCCGAATACCCCGAAGAATTATCTAACCATAAATTAAAAGTTACTTTTTTAGAATAATTAATTTCAGAAGAGGGATCATCTAAAAAATAAAGATACTCATTTCCTGTAAAATCTAAAACAGATATTTCATTATTTATTTGGCCGATATTTAAATTACTTATTACCGATCCATCGACAGAAATTTCATCTACCCAAGCAGCATTTGTATTTCCAGCTGGATATCCTTTCCAATGATGTAGATTTGGAAAATCAATATCCCAAAATGTTCCATTAAACATAGGATACTGAAACTGAGGAACTGTTGGATTTCCTCCAGTACCTATTTTAAAAAAGTCAAAAAGACCAATAGAAGAAGTCAGATTTGTTAAATTCTGAGATACATCATTAAACATTACATAAACTAAATCAGCATGTTGGGATCCATTTTGT
>Ga0307379_10002342_pt1 | contig 28288 bp, 20 predicted proteins | sample UN2MG_FD_202237 | JGI IMG/M metagenome (GOLD analysis project Ga0307379, IMG submission 202237) | Soil microbial communities from Risofladan, Vaasa, Finland - UN-2 | ecosystem: Environmental > Terrestrial > Soil > Coastal area > Acid sulfate soil | place: Finland: Risofladan, Vaasa | collected...
TTTGTTAAGCACTCCCATTGAGGATCACGCGACCGAAGGGAGCGTAATCCTCTTTTAATTACATGTACTCACCCCCCCGCCCCTCTCTGCTAAAGCAAAGAGGGGAGCTTATTTTGTTTTTTAATATAAATTCCGCGTATGCGCTGCAAGGCTTTTTCTTTGTTAAGCACTCCCATTGAGGATCACGCGACCGAAGGGAGCGTAATCCTCTTTTAATTACATGTACTCACCCCCCCGCCCCTCTCTGCTAAAGCAAAGAGGGGAGCTTATTTGTTTTTTAATATAAATTCCGCGTATGCGCTGCAAGGCTTTTTCTTTGGGCTGTTACCCAAAACGGATCATGAAATAATCTGCTCAATATAATAAAATACAGATGTAGAATATCCTTTTATTTCACAGGTCCCAAATACTTATCCAGCCAGGACAGTGTCTCCTTGATAAATTCCGCTCTTGGTGGGATGTGGTCGGTATCGTAAAGGATAATACGTTTGTTTTCAGGTGGTGACCCAAGAAGATCGAACATTGGTTCTGATGAGGTCTTGGGAGGAAAAATGACGTCGAACTTACCATTTAGCATGAGCGTAGGTGTCTGTACCCGATTTACATAGCTTAAATCGCTGGCTTCAGGACGCGCCAAGCCCAACAAACCACCTGCAATAAGAACGCTTGTCCTAATTCGATTTTCCACTGCAGGAATTATGGAGCCCATGTAAGCTCCCCAGCTCATACCTAAATAGGCGATCTTCTGACTGTCGATTTCCTGTCGGGTTTGAATGTAGTCGATACTCCGGCGTAAGTCTTTTACCTCCTGAACCAAAAGCTCAGTGAAGGCATAGGTTTGCATATTCGCTGGAACCTGTAGAGTGTTTATATAATCAGGCCCTCCCCGTTCGAAAGTCCCTTTGTAAACTGGATAGAGTACTGCCCTGCCGTTCCTCAACAGGTATGATAAGAACATTGTGAACTCGTAATAGCTTTCCAGCCCCTCGCTGAAAGGCATCCATGCGGAGGCATCCCCTGGGAAGTAAATCACTGCCTGGTATGGTGGAGGTGTACTGGATGGAATGAAGAGATGAGCCAGAACCCTTTCTTTTCCATAGGCTGCGTCGAAAGAGATGCGTTCATGTATCCACCCCTCAGGATTTTCTGTTCGTGACTCAATTATGGGATTTAACTCTTTTTTATCATAGGAGAACTGTCCCTTGTAGATCTTGTAGATGGCATCTGAAATCGGTGGCTGGGAATGGTAATCTGAATCGAAGAACGCGGTTCGGAAGCCGAAGGCTGTTTGAGGCACGCGCCCAGTATCCGGGTATAGAGCCAGGCGGAATCCGTTCCTTGGGGAGCGATCCATGGAAGGGGCCTGCCGCTCATATCCGAATTCGTAAGTGTTGTCTTCCCAGCTCCCTCCGCGGATAACCCTTCCTGCCATAGTTTCGTTCCAGCACCACTCCCTGACGTTACCTGCCATATCATAAGCTCCGTAGGTTGTTATCCCTGGAAGACTACCTACAGGAACCGGACCCTTGCCTCCATAGTTTGTGAAGGGCGCGAAGATGCCAAAGCCTCCTAGCTGTGGCCATAGTATCATAGGAGTGAGAGCTCCCCTTGCTACATTCCAGTGGACTGAAGTGGGAAGACTCATTCCGGCCCATTCAGCAAAAGCCACCGCCTCGTACCAGCTTACACCCGACACAGGGTAGCTGCCCTGACCTTCCTGATAGTCACCTCCAACCCAAGTTACCGGGCCATGCCTCCCGGTCTGATCCATGAACATCCCCATGGCTTCCTCCCAGGTAAGGTTACGACCGTCTTTCATAAAAGGATGTTTCCAAAACTCCCGGTTACGGTATCCGCCGGCGTCCAAAAACACCTTGTACTCCCTGTTGGTGACCTCATGGCGGCCGATAAAGAAATCTCCCAGGGATCCAACCTCAGTTTCTGTGGCCGGTACATGCACCAATCCAGCAGGAAGGCTATCCTTCTTGTCCATAGTTCGCACAAAATTGTAACCGCTTATCATATCATCCTCGCCTCCTAAATCCCATGTGGATGCGGCTGCAAATACAGTATCATAACCTTCCTTTTCCAGTTTCCAGCGGAAGATTCCGATAGGTACCCGGACACCCTTAATCGGTGTTATTCCAAGAAAGGACCATTCATCGCCGGGATGCACATATTCCTTCATATAGACGCTGGCTCCTGGCGGCTCTGTGAGAACATCAATGTTTCTGGAACACTTGTGGATAAGAGCCGCAAGGGTAGTATCCTTCCCCAGAATGGCTTCCACTTTAATAGCAAGCCGGTAAGGCTCTACAAGGTTCCGCCAAACATCGTTTTCAGCGATTAGCTGTTCTATTTCAGGGAGTGCTTCCTCCCTGGCCCATCGGATACTTGCATGCCGTTTTAAAAACCATACTGAACCAAGGATAATTACAACAATGAGTGCTGAGATTGCAGAGATCAAAACTTTGGTCAGTTTATGTTTTCTTTCGGATTTTCCCGGCTCTGCATGCTTTATAGTTTCGGCTTCGATAACTTCTTTTATATCATCATAGTTAACCTCCTCAATTGTTAAAAGCATTTGAACCACCTTGCACAACTTGTCAATGTGTTTTTCAAGAGGAGGAGTAAATGCGTCCAGCCAATGGACATTGCTGATATAATACTCGAGTTGTTTTGACATAGGTACATCCTCAAGCCGAAGGGGGATTATGGCAAGATCATGGTGTACTGCCCGGTCTACCTCCTTAATTACCTGCTGAGACTGGTTTGAATTCGAAGAATAAACCAGCACAAACACCTTAGAACCCTTTATGCCATCGATGATGGCCTCTGCAAAGGGTGTACCAGGAGTTATGTCTCGGGGCGCCATCCAGCAGCGGATTTGCATTTTTTCCAGTATCGAACAAACGGCATCAGCAGCATTTTTATCCTTATTGGAGTAACTTATAAATACATCGTGGGCCATGTTCTAATATTTTGATTATATTGTTCATTATCAAAATTAAAGCTTTATCAGTCCAAATGCAAAAGATTTATTTCACATAGTCTAAGAAATCGTAAAAGCCTTTGACAGATTAATTATATCAGCCATGTCTTTGACTAGGTTTTGGTTAGATATTTCAAACCTCTTGTCTACAAAGAAAAAGCCCTGGCACAAAAGTGCCGGGGTTTTTTCGTTTTTGGACCGAAGTCCAACTTGCGGGACTGAAATTATCTTCCGTATTAGAAATACTAAACTCAGCTGCCCACTTATCTCATACTTCACTGAACTTTATCAACATCTGCCGTTTTTCATCCCATAATCTAAGAAAAAGTGATTCGAAAGCTGAAAAAAAAGTGATAGGTTTTATATCCCTGAATATACTGTTTTCATCATGACATTTCTTCAGGTTGTAATTAGGGATAAGCGGGCTGAGATGATGGATATGGTGATATCCGATATTGCCTGTAAACCAGTTCAGTATCCCGGGAAGTTTAAATAACGAACTGCCCTTCAAAGCAACTGTTTTATAGTCCCAGTTTTCAGAGTTGGTCCATAATACATGTCTGAACTGATGCTGGACATAAAACAACCACACTCCATGTCCGGTGGCAATGAAAAGTATCGGAATCTGTATTAGCAGAAAGGTTTTCCATCCGACTAACAGCATGATCACAGTGATAGCTGCAACAAGAGCAAGAGTGGATAAATGAACATACATCTTTTCTTTTGCCGACATATTTTTTTTTGTAAATCTATTCGCGACAGTAAATAAAAATATAGGTGCTATAACAAAAAGGACCACTGGATTCCTGTAAATACGATAATAAAGTCGCCTGAACGGAGAGAGATTCTCGTACTCATTTTTCGTTAAGGTCATAACATCGCCAGTACCTCTTTTTTCGAGATTTCCGACAGTCTGGTGATGTATTTTATGTTCATAATGCCATTTATGATATGGTGTAAAAACAATTAACCCTGTAATTATTCCAACAGTTTTGCATAACTGTTTTGATTTGAAGAAAGAGCCATGTCCGCAGTCATGAAAAATAATGAATATCCTTATCATAAATCCAGCAGCAAAGACGACTAAAATCAATGTCAGAAGGTAAGAAACCCTGATTGTATAAATCATCACCCCCCAAAGGATAAAATAGGATCCCACCGAATTAATTATCTGCCACCAGCTTATTCGCGTGTCAGGAGAATTGTATCTCGAAATGATCTCCATCAATTCAGTATTTGATTCTGTCTGTTTGGGTCTCATATTTGCTGACATTTCTAATACCCCTGAAAGGGATATGTTAAAAACCAATTCTTTGATAATCAGAATACAAAATTACAGCTTTTAACATCTAAATGCAATATTAACGCTGCCTCACAAAAAGCTCATAGTTCTGGTCCGTGGCTCATGGTTTATCTATCACCTGGAGGATTTCAGCCCTTTGCAGATCGTATTTTCACTTTTGTCTGACCTTGCAGGAGCATGATGGATAAAACTCCTCCAACAGGACAATATTAGACATGTCTCTGATTAAGATTGAGAACACTGAAAAAATCTATAAGCTTTTTGATTATTATAGCACTTATGGTGTAACTTTGACATTAAACCAAGAGGTAACCTATGAAAACACTGAAAAGAATTCTAAAAAGCCTTCTGATAATTATTGCTCTTTTGGTACTTAGCTTTATTGGACTTATTGTTTATGCTGTAGCTACAGACTACAAACCAGAAGATAAAGAGTTAATAGCTCAGGTTGAAAATCCTTCGGTACTGAAAGATTCACTCAGCATTTCTCTCCTTACCTGGAATATTGGTTACGCGGGATTGGACAAGGATATGGATTTTTTCAAGGATGGCGGGACAAAAGTTATTACACCTGAAGATAAATGCCTTGATAATATTTCCCTTATCGGGGATTTCTTATTAAAAAACGACACAGTCGATTATATCCTTCTTCAGGAAGTTGACCGGAACAGCAAAAGAAGTTACAGAGTTGATCAATATGAGAAAATGGCCGGGATACTCTCCGGTCATCATTCATTCTTTGCAAAAAACTATGATGTTTTTTTCGTACCTGTTCCGCCTGCAAAACCCATGGGAAAGGTTTTATCAGGTATTGCCATATTTTCAAAATTCGCCCCTGAATCGTCAACAAGATATTCCCTGCCCGGAGATTTCGGTTTTCCGACACAGCTCTTCTATCTGAACAGATGTTTTATGGTGAACAGGTACAGCATTGAGAATGGAAAAGAACTGGTACTGATCAACACCCATAACGAAGCATTTGATGAAGGCGGCAACATAAGAAAGGCTCAGATGGAGAGATTAAAGGAATTTATTCTGAACGAGTATAATTCCGGAAATTATGTAATAGTGGGAGGTGACTGGAACCAGTACCCTCCGGACTTTAAACCGGATTTTGCCGGGAACAAGGAATTCACCGGTCAGATCGGTAATTTTAACCTTGTTGGTATAGAACCGGATTACATGCCGGGGGAATGGAAATGGATCTATGATCCTTCGACACCTACATTCAGAACCCTTGTTGCAGCGTATGACCCTGCAACAACACCTACAAGTGTTTGTGATATCTTTCTTATTTCACCGAATATAGAATCTGTTTCTGTAAAATGCCATCATCTTGGTTTTACCAACTCAGATCATAATCCGGTCATAACTCAGGTAAAGCTTAAATGAAAGCAAAAGTTTTGACTCCAAACAGGTATCAATTGTTATAAAATCTCTGTCAATTTAATTATACAGTCCATATCCCTTATCAGTTCAAGGTTAGATATTTCACACTTCTTTGTTAAGCTCCCGCCAGAAGATCACGTGCAAGCTGCGTTCACTGCAGCATATGTGAAGGTGGAGTGAGCCATTTTAAGATAAAACATCTAAAATGGCACTCCAATGCTCAATCCAGCCCATGGCATGACACGCGGATACCACTCATTTTTACCTATATATCCCAGGTATACCGGGACTCTAATAATTATATTACTGCTTTTAAACTCATATCCGGCTGAGATAAATGGCCAAAGGCTTGAAATGGAGCTTCCACAAGAACAGAAAAGGCAATCAATCGTCAATCCCAATTCGGAGATTATATGATGTTTCTTCTTGCCGAAAGCATAAGCGCCATATACAGGAAACCTGATATTAAATTCTGTGGCTTTTTCATCAGGATTTTTATACAGAGTACTAATACCCGCCAGTCCTGCTCCTGCTCCAATGTGAAATTTCTCAGACAGGTATCGCTCATAAGATATATCGAAGTAATAAAATGATTTCCCGGCTAAATCAAGAACCACCGTATTTTTTTTGTACTGCGAGAAGCTGTTCAGGCAGACCACTGAAAAAACAGCAGTCCATATTATTAGTTTTATGGTTCCCTTCTTGCATAAATTACCAGCTCTTCCCATCATACAGCATTATTTAAATTGAGCTGCAGGATTTTGCTGTGTGAAGCTTGTTCCACAAAAGCCCTGAACTCATGTTCCCATGCAAAGGACTTCGGATCGCAACAGGTACGTGAGATAATCGGAATGAAGACCAGACACTTGAGCTTATTCTTCAGAGACTCATCAACATCATGTGTCTCCAGAAGTCCATCATGCGGATTGATGTCAAAATTAACACTGATCTCCTCTTTGAATGTGGATTCGAGTTCCTCCTTCAGATTATCTACAAACTCAGTAACCCAGTCATCATGCTTGTTGTCCTTCTGGCGGTAACTGATGAAGACTTGTCTGCCGTAGCTTAAGCGAAGGCAGATGTCGTATTCGTAACCTGGTATGAGGCTTGCCATGTTATAGATTCATTCTAACGAAATTACTAAAGATTCTATTACAAGTCAATTATTGACAGTTGAAATGAACAAGGAAGGTAAAGTTGTCTGTCACAAGGGAACTCCATGCCTTCATGGACAGTCAAAGACAATTTACTACTTGGTTTGTGTATCAGGTTGAAAACTGTAACATTATTGAAGGAAAGGATTATTCCGAATTAATGCCAAATTTTAGCATAAATCCAGGAATTAAAAGAAATAGGGGCAGAACACCCTGATACTTGCTGAACATCATTATTTCACAAAGGAGGTAAAGGCCGGATAAGAATAACCGGACCACCTATTAACAACTAACCGCACCCCGCAAGAAGTATACCATTGATTTAGTCAGGTGTAATATCAAAGGATTGATACGTTTATTTTGAGATTAGAAAAGAAGTTGATAGATTTGTTTACATCCTTTAGAAATTGTGACCAGGAGAAATCTCATATTTGAACAATTTTTAATTGAAAAACTTAAGTCTGGAGACCCTGACTCATTTTCTGATATTTTTTCAGCTTATTACAAAGACTTTGTTCTCTTTGCCAACAGTTTTATACATGAACTTCCCGATGCAGAAGAAATAGTCCAGGATACTTTTGTCAAACTTTGGGAGGATCATGAAAAGTTAAATGTAAAAGTTTCTTTGAAATCAGTTTTATTAAAAACAATTCAAAACAAGTGTATTGACTGGCACCGGCACAGAAAAATTAGAGATAATTATAGTTCTTATATTATCAATAATGAGCCGCTTTACCAATACGATACAGATAATTATATGCTTCGATCCGAAATGGAAGATATGATTGAAAAAGCTTTGTCTCAGCTTCCCGAAAAAGTCAGGGAAGCTTATGAACTAAACAGGCATGAAGGGCTTAAATACAAGGAGATCGCAACAAAGCTAAATGTTTCAGTAAGGACTGTTGAAGTACGAATTAGCAAAACATTGGAATTGTTAAGAATGAGTTTAATTGATTTTCTTTAATAAGAAAAATTAAAAATCATTGTTGTTTACAACCTCCGGATAAATTAAATCCGGCACTCTTAAAGGTATATAGGACTCCCCGAATCTTTATTTAAAATATTTAATTAGCAACGGGATAGTTGATTTACTCAATCTGAAATCCAGACAAATGTGGTAATTCGTTGCTGATTCGTCTTATTAAAAGAAAAGAAAAAAATGGACAATCTTGAAAAAGCAGAATTATGCATTCATAGATTAGTTGGTTTAGGTTAGTTTGTTTTAGGTTAGTTAGTTTAATTCCCCTTAGCCTGATGGGCTAGGGGGATTTTTAAATTTACAACTAATCGCGAATAAATATTTTTCAGATTTCTATATTTTTTATTGTGGTATCTGATTTTTGAAACGTCTTTAATCTTAGAAGATCATTAACATCATTAATATGAGGAAAACTGAAAATGAGAATCGGGATATTTTAATTACCAGTTATCTGGCAGGGGAGGCAAGTCCGATCCAAATTATTGAGTTACAAAAATGGCTGGGCTCTTCAAAGGATAACTTATTGTATTTCCAGCAGTTAAAAAATATCTGGGATAACTCTGAACATAACACGAATGAAAAGATGATTGATGTTGACAAGGCGTTTAATATGATCAGTAAAAGAGTCACTTTCAAGTCTCCCGCTGCAAATTTCTGGTTCTACTGGAAGAGGATCGCCGCTATTTTATTAATCCCTCTTGTATTAGGAAACTTATTATATTTTATGTTTCGTGCCAATAACAACCTGACAGCTCGGGAGCCAATTTACAATGAGTTGTATGCAGCATTCGGAACAAGATCAGCATTAAAGCTTTCTGACGGAACCTCAGTGTGGCTTAATTCAGGAAGCAGTATAAAATATCCTGACAGGTTCGTTGACAATGACCGCTCCATATTCCTGAATGGAGAAGCATATTTTGAGGTTGAAAGTGATCCTGAAAAACCTTTTATTGTTGAGACTTCATCTTTGAGTGTAAAAGCTACCGGGACAAAATTTAATGTTTCGGGATATCCCTCAGCTAATGAGGCGGAAGTAACTCTTGTTTCCGGTAAGGTGGAAGTCAGTCTTACAGATGATAAAAATAACATTAATAGCTCTTCCTTAGATGTTAACCAGCATTTTACATTAAATAAAACCGACGGCACTATTTCAATTACTAATGTGGATACTTATAAATATATCTCATGGAAAGATGGTATGCTGATTTTCAGGAATGATCCATTAAGCGAAGTTGTAAAAAAGCTGGGACAAGTATTCAATGTTGATATTGAGATTAAAGGTGAGGAACTGCAGGATTACTCCTACAGGGCCACATTCGAGGATGAATCTCTTGAAGAGATCCTTAAATTGTTGAAGATGTCCTCACCAATTGATTATATAGAAGTTAAACGCGATCCTTTGCCTGATGGCTCATTCCCAAAGAAAAAAGTAATAATATCCCCTGCAAGATAAAAAAGACCAAGATAAAAATAGACTTTATTAATACTATCCTGATTTAAAACCTAATTCTCTCGCCTATGCAAAAAACCTTAAAACAAAAGAATATTGGCCTGGCATAAAAAAGAGGAAAAGTGCTGTAACACCTTCCCTCAGCGTCAGAGGTCAATAAAATGATTCCTGGTTACACAAACAAAAATCTGATTATTAACCTTAACATTTCAAAAGTATGAAAAAAAATCTGGATTACTATGGTTTATTCAAACCAAAAAGTAATTGGCACAAAATCTTTCTGACAATGAAAATCTCAGCTTTTCTATTATTTTGTTGTTTGGTAAATGTTTTTGCCAATCCGACATACTCGCAGTTAACAAAGATTTCACTCAATATAAAAGATGCGAGCGTCGAAGATGTCCTCAATAAAATAGAGGATGAAAGTGAGTTCTATTTTCTGTACAATCAGAAACTAGTTGATGTATATCGTAAAGTAGACATTGAAGCAGATAAAAAACCAATTAAGGATATCCTTGATGCGATATTCGATAAAAAAGATGTCGATTTTATTGTTTACGACCGTCAGATTATTCTGACTCCCCGAAATGAATCAGAATACATTACTGTAATACAACAAATCACGGTTAGCGGTACAATTACAGATGCTGTTACCAGGGAACCAATGCCAGGAGTAAACATCCTGGTTAAAGGTACTAATCTTGGAACGCTTACCGATGCAAATGGGAAATATACACTTACAGTTCCTAATCCGAATAATGCCACATTGGTTTTATCATTTATAGGATACAAGGTCAAAGAAGTTCCAGTTGTGGGTCAATCCATTATTAACGTGGCTCTTGAATCCGACATAATAAGTCTTGATGATGTGGTGGTAATAGGTTATGGTTCTGTAAAGAAGAGCGACCTGACAGGATCCGTAGCCTCAATCAACAGTAAGGATTTAGGATACAGACAAGTATCCGATATCGGATCATTGATTCAAGGCAAGGGAACTGGGATTGATGTCGCGCAAGGTAAAATTCGCATTCGTGGTGTTACTTCGCTTAACAGTACCGATCCTTTGGTTGTAATTGACGGATTCATTGGAGGTAATCTTGGAACAGTTAATGCTGATGATATTGAGAGCATAGAAGTACTAAAAGATGCTTCGTCAACTGCTATATACGGGGCAAGAGGCGCCAACGGGGTAATTTTGGTTACTACAAAAGGAGGGAAAGCTGGTCCGTTAAAGATAAGTGTCAACGCTTACGCAGGTATTGGTGTAAGGCCCAAGAAAATTGGTATAATGAACGCATCAGAGTACGTAGACTATATGCATGATGCACTTACAAACGCAGGTCAGACAATTTCAGATAAGTTATTGTCACCTGAAGTAAGAATAGATGTTACCGATTGGCAGGATGAAGTCTTCAGGGTCGCCCGTAATTCTGAATTTAATATGAATTTTTCGGGTGGATCAGAAAAGGCAACATATTTCATGAGCATTGGCCATAAGTTCGGTGAATCCATTGCAATTGGCCCGGAAAGCAGCTCAACCTATATCCGGAATAAAAACGATTTCAATATCAGCAAATGGCTCCGTGCGGGAAATAACTTTGCTTTTAACTACAATATCGATAAAGGTAGAGAACCATGGCTTGAGCATGAGGTTCAAATGCCCCCTTATTATGGCATTTATGATCCAACTCAGGTGGGGGGATATAGCTACGTGGACACAGATACGGACAGATCGGGTGCTTATAACCCGCTTCCACAGTCAACATGTTCCCACCCGGAAGCCTATACACTAGGCTATCAAACTAATTTGTGGGCTGAAATTGAGCCGGTCAAAGGATTGGTTTACAGAATTCAGGCAGGTGTAAGCGGAAATTTTGGGCGCAATAAACTCTGGCAGGATGCATTCAGTGGTGGAGCCAGAGTACAAAAAAATGGTTATTCAGAATCAAGTAACTATTCATTTTCACCACTTATTGAAAATACTCTGACCTATAGCCATGTATTTGACATACATGAAATATCTGTTATGGCGGGAAATACATGGCAAAACTATGCCTTAGGTGGTGGTATCGGCATTACCTCCCAGGATTTTGCCAAAACCGAAGTTCATAATGTGTTTCTCGGAGACACAAAAAATATAACTAATCAAGATGCCTGGAATTATGCATACTTGTCATATTTTGGACGTTTAAATTACCAGTTTAACAACAAATATCTTTTAACTGTAAATATACGACGCGATGGTTCTCCACGTTTTGCCCCCCAAAATCGTTGGGGTACGTTCCCATCCGTTGCTGTGGCCTGGAAAATGCATGAAGAAGCATTTATAAAGAATCTGAATATCTTCGATCAGTTAAAAATTCGGGCAAGCTGGGGTGTATCAGGTAATGATGCCATTGGCGATTTCAGGTATTCATCTCAAGTTTGGACAAATGGTGTTTATTATCCATTAGGCGGAATCGCGGTGAGCGGCGCTACTGTAAACGAAAATTCATCTCCTGATATCAAATGGGAATCGACTGAGTCAAAAACCTTTGGCGCCGATATGGCTTTTCTGGAAAACTCATTGACTGTAACGGCTGATTATTTTATTAAAAACACCAACGATATCTTATTTTCAGTTCCCCGTCCTGCTTCCTTGGGTTATGGGCTGAATTATGGTGGCGATGCTATTGTGAATGCGGCAAGTGTTGAAAATAAAGGTTTTGAGATCCTGGTTGGATACAAAGATGAAGCAGGAAAACTTACCTATTCAATTAATGCAAACTACACCAATGTTAAAAACGAGGTAACCGGGTTAGGAGTAGGACAGCCTTATTTATCAAATGTGTCACGTACTGCCGTCGGTTATCCGATTGGTTATTTCTACGGGTATGTAGCCGATGGCGTTTTTATGACACAATCGGAGTTGGATGCAGCTAATGCAGCAGCCCAGGCCAAAGGATTTGCTAATTATCAGGAAGCTGGGACAAGTGCTGGTGATATAAGGTTCAAAGATCTAAACGGTGATGGCCATATTACAGGGAATGATCGTACGATGATTGGCAACTCTATTCCCAAACACCTGTACGGCCTCAATATTACACTTGATTATAAAGGATTCGATTTTATTGCCTATTTCCAAGGCATTGCAGGTGCTGATCATTTTTATGGCGACTGGGCATACCTTCGTGGAGGAACTTATAGCGCCAACCAGGAAGCCTACGTGTTAGACCGTTGGAGAAGTGAAGCTGAACCCGGAAATGGTATAGTCCCAAGAGCGGTGCTCAGTGATCCTAATTTAAACAACAGGCCATCATCAATTATGGTCCAATCTGGTAATTATCTGAAATTGAGACAGCTATCATTGGGATATACATTACCTGAGAGCTTTACGCTTAAAGCAGGAATCGAAAATTTACGTTTTTATGCCAGTGCCAACAATTTGTTAACGATTTCAAATTATGATGGCTATGATCCCGAAGTTGGTGGAGACAATCTTAATCGTGGATACGATAATTTGCCTTATCCAAATCCGAGGTCTATTATTCTCGGTATTCAGATTGGATTCTAGTTTGTATAATTTTAATAAAAGAAATATATGAAAAAATTAATAAATATAAAATTGTTATCACTGTTGCTCGTCTTTTTTGGAGTATCGTGCAGCGAAGATATAATGGATTTTAAAAATCCGAATTCATACACTACTGACACCTATTTTAATACACCTTCTGAAATTGAAAAAGCTGTGATTGGCATTTATAGCAGTTTTTATTTCAATAGCATGTATGCTTGGAAATGGCCAGAAACATTTGATGTACTTGCCAACGAGGTGGAACCAACACCTGCAGCCGCCGCAAATGAATCAGATATAATGGCGATGTATCAATATCAGTTTAACAATACCTCCGGTATAATCGCAGGTTTTTGGAGATTGCTATATAAAGTGATTTTGCGTTCAAACCTCGTTATTGATAAAGCCAGTGCATATCTGGATGATAAAGGAGAAAATGCTGATGTCACAAGGTCACTGGGCGAGGCGTATTTCCTCAGAGGTTGGGCCTATACACAACTTGCCTTTTACTATGGACGTGTCCCATTAAGGCTTACGTTCGATCAATCCGGGAACGTAGATGCACCATTGACAGAGACCGTAAAAGAGGTTTGGGATGTTGCCGAGTCCGATTTTAAAATGGCCAAAGATCTGTTGCCTGAAGTTAGTACCTATTCTTTTGATGATTTAGGAAGGGCCTCCAAAGGAGCAGCTATTGGTTTCCTTGGCAAACTTTACCTTTACAATAAAGATTATGCCAAAGCAGAAGCTGAATTTGCGCTTTTAGATGGCAAATACAGTTTGGTCCCAGCAAACAGATGGGAAGAAAACTTTGATGAAACAGTTGAGAATAATGAGGAAAGCCTGTTTGCAATTCAGTTTCAATGGTTTGCCGGTGGTGAGTTGAATGGAATGTTCGGTGATCCGGAAGGTCATAGTACAACTTCAACTAATACTTGTCATGTGAAATTATATACCTGGGGTGAAATCGGCGGCTGGGATAACTGGAGATTTCAACCTATGCGTGTGAACGATTTCCAATACAAAGATGAAGCTAACAATGACTATGTCGATCCGAGGGCTGCTCTCACTTTTTACGGTGGTATCGGCGATAACACAGTCCTGGATAATTCACCCGAAGGGCCGCAACCTTATACCTTTGCAAATACCGATCCCCAAATTTATTACTATAAAAAATACACTAACCTGGAAAATTTGAGAGGTACCCAGGAGAGTGGAATTAATCTGTCCCTGATGCGATATGCCGACGTCGTCCTTATGCGTGCTGAATGTAAACTCGAAACAGGCGACATCCCAGGTTGTATTTCTTTCATCAATCAGGTCAGAGATCGCATAGGCGCATTCCAATATTTGGGCAGTTATTCCAAAACTGAGGCTTTTGATTTGCTGAAACGTGAACGCCAGATCGAATTTATGGGAGAATATGTCCGGTTCAACGATTTAAAACGCTGGGGTATTTTGGAAACGACCATGAATCCTGAATTGCAGATTATTTTTGGAATTCAGCCTGTAACAGCTGAATCCTATCTGTTCCCGATTCCTCAGATTGAAATTGACTCAAACCCGGGATTAGGTCCTACTGGAAATTAATAGAATAAATCGGTTCCTTATAAAATAATAGCATTAGGGAGTATAGTATGATACTCCCTGCTATTATTCAATAATTATTAAGCATAGGAATTAAGAGTTTAAATTTTAAAAATATAAACTACTTCGATTCTGTCAGAGCTGAAAAACTGAGTCTTTCTTAGTTACAAATTGCACGGCACATTATATCAGTGCAGGCCCCAATTATAACATATGAGCAAAGAATATTTAAGTATTGCACAAAAAGCCTTTGAACAAGGCAGAGGAATTTTACGCCTGGCCCCCAATTGGGTGCCCCGATCATTTTGTGTTCCCGGCAGGAGGATCAAACTACACCCGGATGATTATTATGCACTGGGCGGCATTCGTGGCGGAATTGACGAACGCTGGTTGTCATCGACTACCCCTGCTGATAACGGATCGCTTACCGGGGAAAACGAAGGACTGAGCGAAGTGGTTCTTGAAGAAAGTGAAACTGTAGCCCGATTTCTTTTACGGGATGCGGTTGCCGCGCTTCAAGAAGCCTTGGTGGGACAAAGGATTTGGGATGAACATGGATGCTGGCCCATGTATTCCAAGTTTTTTGACAACAAAAGTGCGCTTCCCCACCATGTCCACCATAGGGAGGAACATGCCAAGCTTACCGGACAGGAAGGGAAACCGGAAGCCTATTATTTTCCTCCTCAGTTAAATAACCATGGTGGGGATTTTCCTTACACATTTTTCGGTTTCAACCCGGGGACAACCAGAGAAGAAGCTTTGGAATGCCTGATAAATTTCAGCAAAGGGGACAATAAAATTACCAACATTTCACATGCTCACCGTCTGGAGCCAGGTACCGGATGGGATGTACCCCCTGGCGTTCTCCATGCACCAGGGAGCCTTTGTACTTATGAGCCTCAAAAAGCCTCAGACGTGTATGCTATGTACCAGTCCCTGGTAGGCGATGTCATTGTTCCGGAGGAATTGCTTTGGAAAGATACACCAAAAGATAAAATAGGTGATTTCGGGTATTTACTTGAAGTTTTGAACTGGGATATGAACGTTGATCCGGATTTTGTAAAAAACAGGTTTATGAAACCAATAGCGGTAAGACCCTTGGGAGAAATGAAGCAGGAAGGTTATATCGAAAATTGGGTTTGTTATAAATCAGATGCTTTCAGCGCCAAAGAACTGACCATTTTCCCTGGAACAACAGTGACCATTAAAGATGCTGGGGCATACGGGATGATTATGATGCAGGGGCAAGGGAAGATGGGAGTATGGGAAATTGAAACACCAGCCCTGATACGGCTCGGACAATTGACACATGATGAATATTTCGTTAGCGAACAGGCAGCTTTGGATGGTGTAAGAATTGTAAACCTCTCAAAAACAGATCCAATCGTCATGTTAAAACATTTTGGCCCAGGAAATCCTGAATTATCCCTTTGGCAAACTGAACAATCGACACAGCTGAAGAATGGCAAATAGTCAACAAAAATATAATCAAACATTCTTATGGATGATCTGTCTGGTTGCTGCCATGGGTGGTTTTCTCTTTGGATATGACTGGGTTGTTGTAGGTGGCGCCAAAAATTTTTATGAACCATTTTTTGGAATAGCAACCCCAGCAATGAAAGGATGGGCAACAAGCTCTGCTCTGGTAGGATGCATTTTTGGAGCACTCTTGTGTTTTGCCCTGAGTGATAAATATGGTAGAAAGCGTTTACTCATTCTTTCAGGTTTCCTGTTTGCAGTTGCAGCAATAGGTACGGCCTTGGCAAATAATTTTACTGTATATAATATATACCGTATTGTGGGAGGTTTTGGGATTGGCATTACCTTGAATCTGTCCCCCGTGTATATTGCTGAAATGTCTCCTTTAAATATGCGTGGAAAATTTGTTTCGGTCAATCAGTTAATGATCATGATCGGGATCTTGGTTGCACAAACAGCAAACTGGCGGATTTCTCTGCTGGACACTGAAATGCCCGCAAATGCCACTGCAGAAATAATCAAACAAAGCTGGAATGGACAAATGGGATGGAGATGGATGTTCGGTTTACAGGTAATCCCTGCAACTATTTTTTTTGTTATGATGATCTTAATGCCAGAGAGTGTCCGTTGGCTCGTGAAAAACGGCCAGGATGCAAAAGCCAGAAGAGTTTTAACAAGAATCGGTGGTGCAGATTATGCCGGGAGAGAAGTTTCGGCAATTAAAAATACTATTTCTGACAGTGAAGTGGACAAAGTACATTTTGGAGATCTGCTGGAGCCCAGATTAATTAAGGTTCTTCTACTGGGGATATTTCTTGCCATTCTTCAACAATGGTGTGGAATGAATGTGATCTTCTATTATGCAGCAGATATCTTCAGGGCAGCAGGTTATGATATTCTTCAAATGATGGGACAAATTGTGATCATAGGTTCAGTTATGGTTATTTCCGTTATCATAACTATTCTAGTTGTGGAAAAAATGGGACGTAAAGCGCTTATGCTTATTGGGACAGGAGGATTGGCGCTAATCTACATCATTGAAGGATATTTTTTTCATATTAACAAGCTTGGTATTCCAATTGTTTTTTTAACGCTGGTAAGCGTAGCAATTTACTCATTTACGCTTGCTCCTATTGTCTGGGTTATATTATCCGAAATCTTTCCGAATCGCATCCGGGGGGCTGCAATGTCTCTTGCAGCTGTTGCACTGTGGATCGGAAATTTCTCCCTTACGTTTTCTTTCCCCTCAATTAAAGCAAGCCTGGGATGGACATTGAATTTTTGGTTGTATGCAATTATATGCATCATCGGTTTCGTAGTAATTGTATATAAACTTCCTGAAACCAAAGGGAAATCGCTGGAGGAGATTGAAAATATATTGACACGTTAAACCGGTTTAATTAATATTTTAAAAATAAAACGTAAAAACTATAAGATTATGAAAGAAAAGACCATAATAGGATTAATATTCTTTTTGCATGCTATTTTCGGATATGGGCAAGTTCTTCAGGATGATGGAATACTATTGGCGCCTGAACAGAATAGGAGGCCTGAAAATTTTCAACCAATCAATTATAAATATTCATTGGAAGGTTTAAAAGACAACTTTTCAGAAGAGATGATGAAGTTTGCAGCCAGGCAATATGAAAAGGTCAAAGAAGTAAATGACAAGGGAAAATGGAAACCTACCCCTGAGTCTATCGATAGCCATCAGGCACCAGAATGGTTCAAAGATGCTAAGTTTGGGATGTTTATTGATTGGGGCCCCTGGTCGGTTGCCGGGTGGGCGCCTAAGAGAGAAAAAGGGGCCATGTACCCCGACTGGTATGAATTTCGGTTTGATACCGATACTGCATTTTTAAAATACCACCAAAAGAACTGGGGCAATGATTTTAAACGGGACAATTTTATCTCATTGTTTACGGCCAGTAAATACCAACCACAAAAGTTGGTTGAAATTGCACAGGATGCCGGTATGAAATATATTGTCCCATTTTGCAAGCACCACGGAGGATTTTGCCTTTGGTCGTCATCTTTTACTCAAAGGGATGCCGGGGATATGGGACCTAAAAAAGATTTGATCAAACCCCTGGTGGAAGAATGTAAAAAAGAAGGATTAAAATTTGGTTTTTATTTCAGTATTGAAGAATGGGATTACCCCTTAATTGATGGTGCGGGTAATTTGCAAAACCGTGCATGGGCAGAAATAAAGCAGTACACTCCTGATCTGGAGAAAAAATCTTCAGGTAAAATCGCCGTAAAAAATTACGCAACTGATTATCTTGTTCCACAGGCTACCGAATTTATCGACAAGTATGATCCTGATCTTCTCTGGTACGATGGAGATATGTCAACAGCAAGTCCAGCGGAACTTCACACTTATGACATCACTTCCTATTTTTACAACAAATCAGAAGGGAGAAAAGAAGTAGCTGTTAACGATCGTTATGGCAAACAGGATAATAAATGGTTCCGTTCTATAAGAGGCGACTTTTTTACCAATGAGTATGGCGATATGGAAAAGGAAGCCAATCAAACCATCCATGCATGGGAAGCAAGCAGGGGTATTAGTCAGTCTTTCGGGTACAACTGGCAGGACAAAGATGAAAATGTGATAAGTTCAAAAGAATTTATTGATATGTTCGTCGATATCGTAGCCCAGGGGGGCAACCTTCTTTTAATTGTGAATTTGGATGGTCAGGGAGCTTTACCTATAGTTCAGGAAAAGCGACTAAAAGATATTGGAAAATGGTTACTAGTCAATGGAGAAGGTATTTATGCTACACGTCCTTTTATACATCAAATTGTTGGCACAGTTGCATTTACCCGAAGTAAAGACAATCAATACGTTTATGCAATTTTGAAAGAATGGCCTGGTCAGGTATTGCAACTCGATGGAATACTGCCGGCTGAAGTCAGCAAAATTGAAATGCTGGGCTATGATAAGCCCCTGGAATGGGTAAGTTCCAGCAAAGGAACTTTTGTAAAGCTTCCGGTTCAATTACAGGATGCAAAGAACAGGCCTTGCGAACATGCCTGGGTATTAAAAATTAAATTAGACGCACCTCAGTAAAATTCACTTAAAAAGACTCTTTTAAGGCCCCCAAATTAGTTGTGTATAAAAATTCATATGCTTAAACTTAATTAATAGTTAAAATGAAACGAGTTGTTTTACTTTTCATCATCGCAATCTGGTCGATAAGTATTTTTTCTCAGAAGCCTGCATTTCCTCTTCATCCAGGTAAAGACGGCCGATATCTTGTAGACAGCAATAACAAACCCTTCTTCTATCAGGCAGAAACTCCCTGGAATATATTTATCAATCTGAATGAGAGGGAAATGGGCGAGTTGATGGATATTCGTATCAGGCAGGGATTTAATGTTATTCAAACGATGGCCCTTAAAATCGGCACGGATGTGAACAACGTGAACGGAGATAAACCTTTCGAGGATAATGATTTTACCAGGCCTAACCTGGCTTATTTTGAACATATTCGGAAAGGGGTCAGTCTGGCCGAAGAAAAAGGCTTACTTGTAGGTATGTCTACTGCATGGAAGGGTTGTTGCGGTGAGGGATGGAATAAAATTATCCTTCAAAACGGAACAAAAAAGTGCAGGGAATATGGACGTTTTCTGGGAAAATACTTTACCGGGTGCAAAAATCTTTTCTGGATTCAGGGAGGCGATATTGATCCCAATGAGCATATCGACCATTACAGGGAAATAGCACTCGGAATTCGGGAGTCTATGCCTGATGTTTTACAAACCTATCACGCTTTCACAGGACACTCAAGCTCAGATGTTGTAAATTACCGGGAAAACTCCTGGCTAAACTTTTCCTGGACGTATACCTACTATCATAACAAGCATAATGTATGGATTTATCTGAACGGTTGGGGCGAATTACCGGAGGTATATGAAATGAACCATGAAGAGTACCGTAAATATCCTGTAAAGCCTTTCGTGTTGGGTGAATCGCAATACGAAGGTGAAGATTTAGTCTCTTATAAACCACTAAGAGCGCGTGAAGTGGTTCGAAGGCAGGCATATTGGTCAATTCTTTCCGGTAGTTGCGGACATGCATACGGAAGCTGGTGCTGGAATGTAAACGAGGACTGGCGAAAGGTGGAAGAAGATACCGGTGCCTGGGATATGTTAAATGTGAAGCAATTATTTGAATCGCTGGATTGGACAAAGCTGCAACCAGATATTCAAAACGTCTTAATAAGCGAAGGTGCCGGAACCTATGGTAAAACCGATTATGCAGTAGCATCAATAAGTTACGATCGACGTTTCGCAATAATATATATTCCACCAACTGAAACTGAAGAAAGGAAATTGGAGCTGAATATGAACCAATTATCGGTCCCTGTTGCTGCTTACTGGTATAATCCCACTAATGGGAAATATATTCCTGTTAAGAAGTCTTTGATACCTAATAAAGACAAGTTTACATTTATAACCCCCGGAGATAATGGGGAAAGTTCAAATGATTGGGTGTTATTGCTGAATTGAAAGACTGTTTTACGGATTTTAATAAAGCAACTATTAAAATTATTCAATAACTGGAAACAAACAAAATTCAAGTGTATGAAAAAGTATTTAGAGATCATCATTTTAGGTTTATGCATTCTTTTTGTTTCATGCGATAAACATATAGTTCCAATATCCCTGCATGAAGAGAATTCACATTATTTTATATTCCGTGGTAAACCTACAGTATTAATAACATCAGGCGAACATTACGGTGCAGTGTTGAATCTGGATTTCGACTACACAGCTTATCTGGACGAGCTGCAATCAAAGGGATTGAATTGCACAAGGCTGTTTACTGGTACATATGTCGAGTTTCCCGGTGGTTGGAGTTTCCCTGCTGAACAACCGCTTTCACCCGCTCCCGGCCGGTTCATCTGTCCATGGGCCCGCAGTTCCGAACCGGGTTATATCAACGGCGGCAATAAATTTGATCTCACGAAATGGGATATTGAATATTTCAAGCGATTAAAGGATTTTTTTACACAGGCAGCAAGGAGAGGGATTGTCGTAGAGTTGACTTTGTTCTGTCCATATTACGATACACGTAGCGAGGATCATGACTTGCTGTGGAAATACAGCCCATTCTATTGGGAAAACAACATCAATGGTGTTGGTAAAATATCCAGAACAAAGGCGCTCACTATGGATAACGGCAATCTACTGGATGTTCAGGAGGCATATATCCATAAGATCGTTAATGAGCTAAAAGATTACGATAATCTCATTTACGAAATTTGTAACGAGCCATATATCCAGGATCTGGCACCATACGATTGGCTGGTCCACATATCGCAAATAATTGAAAATGTTGAATCTGATTTTGGTTACAAGCACTTACTGTCACAAAATATTGCCAATGGATCTACTAAAATTATCAGTCCGATTCCAAACGTGTCCGTCTTTAACTTTCACTACAGTGATCCGACAGCCATAACATTAAACTATGAGCTGAACATGGTAATTGGTAATAATGAGACATTTGGTGAATCTAATATCATTGAACGTGTACATGGCTGGGAATTCGTAATAGGAGGCGGAGGGCTTTACAACAACCTGGATTTTTCTTTTTCCACCTCGAATGCTGCCGGAGAAACCCCGGACAGCGAACGGGCTATTCTACGTTCCCAATTTAGTACACTTAAAAAGTTCATCGAAGGATTTGACTTTATTCGTATGAAACCCGACAGCATTGTAATCAAAGATGGAGTTATACAAGGTATGTCGGCTTATGCTTTAGCAGAGACCGGAGTAGCTTATGCTATATATCTGAGGAAATCAGATCTGGAGGATATGAAGCCGATATCCTGTGAATTAGGAGTCAATCTTCCGTCAGGTAATTATAAGTCGGTTTGGATGAACCCTGTTACAGGGGAAACTGAAAAGGAAATAACTTTTCCTCACCAGGGAGGTGAAAAGAAATTGAATTCACCATTATTTGATATAGACATTGCTTTTGATATACGACGAATAGATAGCATTTAAAATCAAAAAAAGACAATTATGTATATCGTAGGAAGTTATGCCTTAGCAGTCTTTTTTACAATAATAACGATGTTATGCTGGGGTTCATGGCAAAACACACAAGTACTTGTAAAAGGCTGGCGCTTTGAGTTATATTATTGGGATTATGTAATAGGTATCCTGATCTTTTCACTTATTATGGCTTTTACATTTGGGAGTATAGGTACCGGGGGAAGAGGATTTATTCTGGATCTTCAACAAGCTGATCTAAAATATATTCTATTTGCATCATTTGGAGGTTTTATCTGGAGTGCCGGAACACTACTGATTGTTGCCGGAATAGCTATCGCGGGAATGTCTGTTGCTTTTCCCATAGGTGGAGGTATTGGATGGATATTTGGAATAATAACGAGTTATCTGGTCCGTCCGGAAGGTAATCCGGTTTATTTGTTTTTTGGTACAGCATTTATTCTTGGGGCAATAATAATAAATATGATATCATATCGCCGAATGGCGAAAACAAATAAGAAGACCCCATTTAAGGGGATTATAATCTCTGTTTTAGCCGGTGTTTGTCTCGCTTTCTTTTACAGCTTTGTGGCCCGTTCACTTGATACCGATTTTTCTGTATCCAGTATTGGTAAACTAACCCCATATTCTGCAGTACTGTTTTTTTCGGTTGGTGCATTGATAAGTACTTTGGTATTCAATCCTATTTTAATGGCCAGGCCTGTGCAAGGATCACCTGTTGGATTCAAAGATTATTTTAACGGGACTTTCAGGGAGCATTCTGTAGGCATCCTTGGTGGACTTATATGGGGTTTGGGTAATTCTCTCAGTTTTATGGCCGCTAATGTTGCAAGCCCGGCAATTTCTTATGCTTTAAGCAACGGAGCCGTTATTGTAGCAGCTTTGTGGGGAATACTTTATTGGAAAGAATTCAGGAGCGCTCCCAAGGGAACCAATCTGATGCTGGCATTTATGTTCATCAGCTATCTTATTGGCCTTATACTGGTTGTAGCCGCCCGGTTTTAATAGCATTGCTTTTAAAAAGGAATTATAAATCCAAAAAAAAATTAATAATTAAAAACATGGACAGTACAATTGCCCGGCATATTTTCGAAAAGATGTATGCAATAAGGGTATTTGAAGAAAAAGTTGAGACTCTTTTTGCTAAAGGAGAACTTCCGGGATTTGTTCATCTGTATATCGGTCAGGAGGCTTGCGCCGTAGGTGTTTGTGCAAACCTGGAGACTAAAGATTATATTACCAGCACGCATAGAGGCCATGGGCACTGTATAGCCAAAGGGTGTAATCTTGACAGGATGATGGCAGAGCTTTTCGCAAAGAAAACCGGGTATAACCATGGCAAAGGAGGTTCCATGCATCTTGCGTCCACCGAAATTGGTATCCTTGGTGCAAACGGAATTACTGCCGGAGGTCTCCCTATTGCAGTAGGTGCTGGATTGACTTCAAATATGTTAAAGCTTGGGAGTGTGGCGGTTGCATTTGTCGGAGATGGTGCCACAAATCAGGGAACTTTTCATGAATCGGTTAATCTGGCAGCAGCTTTTAAATTGCCAGTAATTTTTGCTGTGGAAAATAATCAGTTCGGAGTGGGAACGAGGTTTACTGAAGTGAGTAATGGAATTGACATTGTAAAAAGGGCTGCAGGATATGGTATTCCCGGGGTAATTATAGACGGGATGGATGTAGTCGCTGTATATGAGGCTGCAAAAGAAGCCATTGGGTATGCCAAAGCCGGGAATGGTCCGACGATTATCGAGATGAAGACCTGGAGATATAGGATGCATTTCCAGGGTGAACCGGCCACCTATCGATCGAAAGATGAGGAGACCGAATGGTTGAAAAAAGATCCGCTCAAAATTGCAAAAACTAAACTAAAAATGATGGGACTTCTCGACGATTTGATCATAAAGGAAATAGAAGCCAGCGTTCAGAATGAACTTGAAGATGCTGTGGAATTCGCCCGGAATAGTCCTGATCCAATGCCTGAAGATGCATTGACCGATTTATTTGCTTAAAACTTAAAAAACATGAGAAAGATATCATATTCGCAAGCCATTGCTGAAGCCCAGATGCAGGAAATGCAGCGCGATGAGAAAGTAATTTTAATGGGCCTGGTACAAAAAGACCCTTATGGTTCAGCTTTTGGCCAGACAAAAGGTGTGTCATCAATAGTGGGAACTGAAAGGATCCTTGATATGCCCATCTCAGAACAAGGTTATGTTGGAGCGGCTCTGGGTGCTGCTATTACCGGGATGCGACCTGTCGTTGAACTTCAATTCCAGGATTTTATCACGATTGCTATGGATCAGATTGTGCAACAAGCAGCTAATATGAGGTATATGTTCGGAGGTCAGATTAAGGTTCCCCTTGTACTCAGGGCGCCAACAGGAGGATATTTATCGGCTGCTGCCCAGCATTCTCATATGCTGGAATCTTGGTTTGCACACATTCCGGGTCTTATGGTAGTGCTCCCATCTAATGCTTACGATGCTAAAGGCCTGCTAATTGCTGCCATCAGAGAAGATAATTTTATTCTCTATTTTGAACATAAAAAACTCTACGACAAGAAAATGGACGTTCCTGAAGAACCTTATACCATTCCTGTCGGTAAGGCAGCTGTTAAACTTGAAGGCAAAGATATAACTGTTGTTGCGTGGTCATTCATGGTTACCAAAGTTCTGGATGCATGTCTGATTCTTGAAAAACAAGGTATTTCATGTGAGGTGATTGATTTGCGCACCGTTTCTCCGATTGACGAGGAAACTATACTTTCATCTGTTGCTAAAACCAGCCGCATACTGATAGTACAGGAAGGTTACCGTCATAGCAGTATAGCTACCGATATATCGGCCCTGATTGCAGAAAAGGGATTCGATTATCTCAAAGCATCGATCGCATTGATTACTGCTAAGGATGTCCCTGTTCCTTTTGCTCCGGTAATGGAAAATTTTGTTTTACCTCAGACACAGGACATAGTGGAAATGGTAAAGCGTATCCTTAATAAAGCATAAAAATTATCAATTATGGCACATGTAATTACTATTCCTAAATTGGGATTAACTATGGAAAAGGGGATCATTGCAAAGTGGTATGTGAAGGAAGGTGACTCTGTTTCAAAAGGAGAATCACTTTTTGCCCTGGAAACTGACAAAATTACGAATGACATTGAATCACCTGAAGATGCTTATGTGATAGCAATTCTTGTTGATGAAGATGAAGAGTGCGATGTAAATGCACCGGTTTGTGTTTTAGGTGAAAAAGACGAAAAATATGAACTGTATAACTAGATATAAGTACTTATCATTAATTATAAGATATTAAATAACAATGTAATATGAAAGCATCATTTATTTTTTCCATTCAAGCCCGACATCTCTCACTCAATAAGGAAACAAAATTTAAAATTGAGGATTTTACAGTAGAAATATTACACCGGGAAAATGAACCTGAGAGTGCGCTTCGTATTCAGATTATACGTGATCATTTAAAGGTTGAATTGCTGCCTTCAAAAGGACTTTCAATTGGTGAAGTTTTTATCAGGGATACACCTGTTTTTTGGGAGCCGCCTACAGAATTAATTGATCCCGACAAGCTTAATTTAATTTCCCGTGAGATACTGGTTAATCACAAGGAAATTGATGGATTTACGTTTCTGAAAACATTTATGGGCGGGATTGAATTTTATGGAATGACAAACTGGGGTATGCCCCGAATTGATCAATCTACAGGTGAGCTACACCTGTTACATGGAGAAACATCAAATATTCCGGTTGAAGAGGTAATAGGGGTACTTTATCATGATCGCCTTGAAATGTCGGGGAAATTTGTCTACAGGAAATTTGATTTTATTTCAGGAAACCCATGGTATCAAAGTGGCGATCCCCTTTATGAAATTACCAATACAATCATTATCCCTAAAGGTGGAACATCAATAAAAACAATTGCCAAAGTCAAAAATATAACGAATGAAATTCAGGAACCTGACTGGGGTTATCATATAACATTCAGACCAGAGAATGGATCCAGATTAATTGTTCCTTCAAGAAGTGTTGAGGAACGGGCAGGCAACAAAGTACCGGATGACTTTGAAACATGGCGTCCTGCGAAGAATTCCCAAATTAGAACAGAGACAGGAATCATCCATAAAGGTTTGAAATTATATATGGAGAAGAACAAAACCGTCAATAAAAGTTTGATGGTTTACCCTTCTGGTAGAGGCATTTCTGTAATATTTCCACCTTCACCATATTTCCAGACATGGTTTTGCAATGGAGGTGCAAATTCAACTGAATTCTCTTATTCTGAAACCGGAAATGCCGTTTTTAAAAAGAACTGGGATGCTCAGGGAATTGAGATAGGGTCAAGCGCATTGGACCACAATGGCAAAATTGACAGTAATGTAGAATATAATAAATACCTGGCTCCGGATGAATCATTCGAGAATGAAGTAGAAATAGAACTACTAACTGAAGAACAGACGGCTTTACTTTATAAGGATATTATAAACTACAATAAGTTCAGAACCTAAATGTTACTTTCAATGAAAAAGTTTTTTTTAAGTCTGATTATTATTTCCTCGTTGAGCTATGTACAGGCCCAGGAAAAGAAAGACCTTTCCCTGTCAGAAATGACTGAAATCTGGGATACTGAAGTTCCTGTAGTAACTCCGGGACAAACATTGATGGACGTCCCATCTGACGCCATTGTCCTTTTCGGAGGAGAAAATCTGAATGACGAATGGACCAGTTTGGAGGGAGGACCACCTGACTGGAAGGTCACTGATAATTGCTTAACTGTTGTAAGCGGAGCTGGAAATATCAAAACAATACGCAACTTCAATGATTTTCAGTTACACATAGAATGGAGAACTCCGTCAGAGGTAGTTGGTGAAAGCCAGTCAAGGGGTAATAGTGGAATATTTTTGCAAGGTCTCTACGAAGTCCAGATTCTGGATAATTTTAATAACCGGACATATAGTAACGGCCAGGCCGGAAGCATCTACAAACAATACACTCCTCTTGTAAATGCATGCAAAGGCCCTGGTGAATGGCAGGTTTATGATATATTCTACACTGCACCACGCTTTACTTCTGATGGTAAATATTTCACACAGCCATATGTAACTGTAATTCAAAACGGGATACTGGTTCAAAACCATGTAGCAGTTCGTGGACCGACTACCTACGAACTGCCCGAATATAATATAAAATTTCACGGCGCAGCTCCAATCATTTTACAGGATCACGGATGCCCTGTTAACTTTAGAAATATATGGATCAGAGAGTTATAGATTGTTACCTGATAAAACATTATGCTAAGTTCTTAATAGGTAGCCTGATTCTTCTATCTTATCAGATCCATCTTCCTTTGTTGGCAAGTAACTTTCAAAAGGAGTTAAAGGTATATATAGGAAGCACTCCTGTTATTTCTACTGGGGAATATAATGATACAATCTTGAATTCCGGACCAAAGCCCTCAGATCGAGAAGATAATCCTGAGTTTATCCAATATGTAAACACGTTTATTGGCACAGCTAATGGAGGAAACACTCATCCGGGTGCAGTACTGCCCTGGGGCATGGTGTCGCTATCACCGTTTAATTCATACGATACAATAAGCCGTGTATCGGGTGCCAGCCCCTATTATTATGGTTATAAATACATTTCCGGTTTTACACATCTGAACATGAGTGGGGTAGGTTGTCCCGAAATGGGTACATTTTGTATTATGCCAACAACTGGCAATCTATCGCTCCATCAACCGGATAATACGTCTGTTTATTCCAACGAAAAAGCAACTCCGGGATATTATTCTGTGAAACTCGACCGGTTTAATATAAAAGCCGAATTGACGGCAACAATCCGTACAGGATTAAGCAGCTTTACTTTTCCAAAGGGCAAATCGAACATTTTACTGAATCTTGGAGTTGGGCTTACCCCTCAGAAGGGTGGTGCATTAAAAAGAGTTTCCGATACCGAATTGGAGGGGTTTAAGTCTATCGGCAACTTTTGTGGAATTAAGAGTGTGCAAACCATTTTTTTTGTTGCCAGGATAAGTAAAAAACCTGTTGAATCAGGAATATGGATTGACGGGAAAGATTATCCGGGCTTTAACCGCGAAATAGCGGGTAATGATATTGGGGCTTACTTTACTTTCGATACAGAAGAAAACGAATCTATTTATGTGAAAGTAGGAGTATCGTATGTCAGTATCGCCAATGCCAGAAAAAACCTGGATATAGAACAACCCGGATATGATTTTGAAAACACAAGGTTAGCTGCTGAACAGGCATGGAACAACGAATTATCGAAAATCCAGGTGGAAGGCGGCACAATTGATGACATGGTCAGGTTTTATACTGCCCTTTATCACATA
>Ga0307379_10002343_pt1 | contig 28283 bp, 24 predicted proteins | sample UN2MG_FD_202237 | JGI IMG/M metagenome (GOLD analysis project Ga0307379, IMG submission 202237) | Soil microbial communities from Risofladan, Vaasa, Finland - UN-2 | ecosystem: Environmental > Terrestrial > Soil > Coastal area > Acid sulfate soil | place: Finland: Risofladan, Vaasa | collected...
TTGAAGGGTGAAAAGCCCGCCGGCAAAATTTTTATAATGCTGGGGAGTGCCCGGCTTAAATGCAGCGGGAAGGAATAATAAGCGAGTCTCAGCTTCAACTGGCCATCACGGATTTGCCTTGGGGGAGTTTATGCTTGTCCAGGCTGATCATCTTGTGGCCTCCGGGCAGATAATCTTCGGAAACCGGGCTGTTGATCCGGCGCAGCGCCTTTGTTATTTCAGCGATTCGTTTGGATTCAATAATAATATGATTGACTTTCCTCAGGATCTTCTTATCGGTACCCGCCAGGTCCTTGACCAGCAGCTCCGCATTACCGATGATCACAGTGAGCGGATTGTTTATCTCGTGGTTAACAGTGACCGCCACCTCGCCGATAGCGGCCAGGCGTTCCTGTTCGAGGAGCGCTTTCTGGGCGGTTTCGAGCTGACGGTTTTTTTCCTCGAGCTTGCTGTTGGTCTCCTCAAGCTGGTTGAAATAGAGAGTTCGCTCGATTATCACGCTGAGCTGTCCAGCGGCTATAGAGAGAACTTGCAGGTTATGGCGGGTAAAAGTGCCGGCAGTCGTATGTCCGAAATTCAATACTCCGATCAGCCTGTCTGCCAGCAGAAGGGGTATCGAGAGAAACGAACGCACAGGGGCCTTGACCATGCTTTTGCCCCGATGTATCTCGCTCAAAAGAATCGGCCGTTTCTGCTTGGCCACCCAGGCGCTTAATCCGTTGCCCATATCGAAGCTGACCGGCTGGATCAGGTCCACCGCATGGCCCTTGCTCGCCACCAGTTTGAGTTTCATGAGCTGCTCATCATAGATAAACAGGGCGGCAAACTCAAAATCAGCCAGTTGTTCGAGCAATTTCAAAACCGAATTATATGTATCCTCGGGTCTAGTGCAGGATTGGATTACCTGGCCGATTTTGAAAAGAATCTCGAGCTCGTCCTGTTTTTTTCGCTCGACTGAAGATTTTAGTGTTGCATTCATATTTAGAATTATCGGTAATAGATCAGGAAAATTGAATTTTTAGCCTTCTTCCAGCGGGAAGTTCCGACTTTTCAGATTGCTAAAAACAAGAGTTCATCGCATACCTTGGCCAATAGCAGGGGCTTCCCATGCTTATCAGGAGCAGCAGCATTTTTTGAGATTGTGAGTTTTTCAGCCGGGGGGCAGCCGTTTCACCAGATATATTTTTTCACCAGGCGGGACCCGCATATCGGACACAGGCCGGGTTTGTCGGAAATGACATGGATCTCGTCCTGCCAGTAACAGACATACCTGACACCCAGCGGCCGGTGGATACCTTTAATCAGAGGCTCGAATGTCTGGCGGGCTAAATCCTGCATGGCCTGGCGGGCGAGAGCCTCTTTCTGGCGGAAGTCTAATGAATAGTAAGCGGGGTCCTCGGTTACCGGAAATATCTGTATACCCCGCCCCACGCCTTTTTTGCCGCGAATCTTTTCGGAGAAATACAGGGTGCCGGTTTTACCTTCCACCACTGCTAAATCCAGCTCTGCCCGGTAGGTTACTTTATTGCGGTGAAAGAGCACAGGAATGGAGAAACCGTCGTGAAGGTCTATCTCAAAGCCGATCATCCTGAAAAAGGCTGTATAGTCGCACTCAGTGAGCCGGCATATGCGAGTCAAGATGTCCGTTTCGTAAGTATCCGGCACGGAAACACGGTGACGGGCCAGGATCTCTGCCACTTCTTCCTCGGGCTTCACAGTCAGATAGTCCGACGAGCGAAGGTAAGCCAGCAGTTCAGTCCGGAAAACATTCATATCAAAGGGGGGGAAAACAGCCGCTCCGCGGGGATTGAGCAAACAGAGGCTGGTGTGGGGATGGATTATTTTTTCCGGAGGCACCGGCGGCCCGGTATAGTCCTGGCTTCTTAAAGAAGAAAAAGCCAGGAGGCCAAAAGCTAAAGCACAAACCCAGTTCCTGGCTGCCAGGAAAGAGCACGGGCCCTGCTTTTTTACAGAAGAGTCAGCGCCCGAGAGATCTCGCCTCTGCCGGGATGATTTAAAATTTGAAAAAAATCTTTGAGTTCTCTTTCTGGATAGAGTCCTCATTCTAGTTCTAAACATTGATCTGAAGTTCAAAATCCACCTCGCGATCAATTTCATCCGGCTTCATCTTGGAAAGCTCATCCGGCTTGACATTGAGAAGACCGCGTGCCTGCCCGTACTGCCTGCCGTCAAATCTATCGATTTTATCATCTTCCATGGATTCCCCAACGCTTGAAATACCGGCGAGCGCCCACTTGATCTCCTCGCGGGAGAGGTCCATTTCCTGGGCGATATCGCTGATAGTCCAATTCTTACTCCTTAACTGGCGGATCAGACGGGTCTGGATGTCATCCCTGCGGCGGCCGAAAAGGCTTCCGGAGGATCCGACTGCTTCGCTTTTCTCTTCCTTTAAAAGCTCCTCTTTTATCCTGTGGGCGATATCCGCACCGTAAACTACCCTCTGCCCGACCGGTTGAAAGCGAAGCTCCAACATCCCGCTGTTTCCGGCTTTCTCTTTACCCTGAGTTTCATTCCGACCCTCCCCGGTCGTCCTCCCTCTCTGCTTGGCTACAAGCTCTGCGGCAAGCACTCTTTCAACCTGCCGCTTCCTCTCGGCCATGCTTTGTCCCGCCTTGACCGAGCGATCTAGTCGCTCAATCTTATTCCCGCTTCCGCTGACACTATCGGTTTTAACCGGCAGCGCCTTTCTGCCGGGATTGCTCTTCCGCAGGACCAGCCTTCCCCCTATCAGGATCAGGACAAAAAGAATTCCGAGCAACAGAGTCAAAAGTTTCACCTGCTGGCGCAGCAGCCTGACATCAGGCAGGGAAACAATTCTTGCGGCGCCGGCGCGGAGTGTCTTCAGAAACGGCTGTTCCACGGGCGCAGGGGAAGTTTTTCCCGTGGTTTCAATTGCAGCCTGCTTAATTCCCGGATCTCTTCCAGGGGATTTTTCAGAATTTAACTCTTCTCTCACAGAGCCCGCCTGTTGAGAATCCCGTGTCCCGGGATCCTCAGCTTGTATTCGGGAAGCAAGCTTTAATTCATCATTCTCCCGGTCCGGAAGTTTTTCCTCTGTTATTTCCACAGGGGCTTTTAACTCATGGTTTTCTCCCAGCGATTTTTCAAAATAGCTAGTCGACAACTCGCTCTGGCCGAGAGATTTATAGATCACTCCCAACTCGAAGCAGGCCTGGGAGTGATTCTTGTCAACAGCCAGAGTCTTTTTCAGATATTCCACAGCCTCCAGGAGATGCCCCTCTGCTTTAAGCTCCATCCCCTTTTGGAAATACAAGGCGGCGGAGTCCTGGGAAACTGACTGTTGTGGTTCTAATTCTTGAGCCGGTGCCGAAAGTTCACCACTGGCCACAGGATTCCTGTCCTTGCCGGTGACCGCAGCTTCCAGCACCCGATAATCTATATCCGGATGGCTGGCGGCCAGCCTGGTTCTTTCCGCCTCGTCAGGCATCTGGCCGAGGAATCTTTCCCAGTTTTCTTTCATGGCCTGCAGGTTGCCGTTTCTATAATGCAACCAGCTCAGGTAAAGAGATACCGCAGGTCCATACTTCGTACTTTGTCCGGCGCGGCTGAAATTGACCAGGGCATTATCGTATTGGCCGAGCCGGCAGCGGATCAATCCGGCCTGATAGTAGCTGTCGGCCACCTGGTTGCCTGCCCGGATCGCGTTGCGGAAAGAGATGAGAGCGGCATTATAAATGCCTTTCTGCATCTGGCTCAGGCCGTGCTGATAGTAGCTGTCCGTGGTAATCAGACTTCCCGGCTGTTTTCCGGGAAAGCTGTTTTCGGAAATCTCCAGAATGAAGCGCCGGGGATTCTGGATATCGAAAGTGCGAATCTTGAAAGGATGGCGGGCCTTGATCCGAGCTACAGTGGCTCCCTGACCCATCGGCAACAGGGTCACAGACTCGATATGCGGGTTGTCGTCATAAATAAAAGATTGCCGGTCGAGTGCTCCGACCTTTGTCTGGTCAAAACGTATAAAAACAAGCTGCTCTTGAATATTGGTTTCAAGCTGAGGATTGACTGTTCCATCCAGCCGAAAGGCTACTCTGGCATAGTCGTTTTCGCTGAATACCTGAAGATCCGTTATTTCAGCGGCATTGATTACCCCGCAGGCCCCGGATACAGCCAGGAAAGAGGCGGTAATAATATGGGAGAGTTTCATGGCAATCTTCCCGTCAAATGGTTATCGACCCCGAAACTCCAAGTGAGCGGTGAAACAGGCCAATAAGCGGCGTTAATTATATTTTGCCAGCTAAGGAGAGCAATAGTCGTGCCAGTTGTACAGGGGACCTTGGAAATCCTGTAAAGCGTATAGAAAGGGGGTTTAAGCTGAACCGGGCAGGAAAATAAAGCGGGAAAGCCTGACGTACTCGGAAAATTTTGCCATGGAGGATTTAAAAATAAAAGAGAAAATTTTTCCAGCTCAAGCGCTCTTCACGCTATCCGTGGCGCCGCTTTCTGTCTCCTCCTCCTCCCTGTATACCGGGGTCCTGCCGAGGATAATTTTAATAAAGGTATCCGCGTTTTCCATCTCCTCGCGGATGGCACCGAGATAGTAGTCAAGGTCCACACGGTTATTGTTACCGTTATCAAGCTGCAAGTGCAGTGTATGCAATACCCCTCGATAGAAAGGAGGAACAAGCGAATCGCCGCCCGAGCCGATATGAGCGGCGCGGGTAATAATATCGCCGAAATGAACCAAAGCGCTCAATTCAGGTCTTATTCTGGCGGTGAGCGGCACGTGGTGCAGCTTGATAGCCTCGACCAGCGAGTCGGGCAGGTTCCACCTTTCGGCCAGCCAGCCGCCCACCTCGGCGTGATTCACCCCGAAAACGCGTTCTTCAGCCCGGGCCAGAAGGATCTTATCCTCGGCTACCAGCCTGAGACACTCGGAGTAGCTGGCAGTGTGGAACTGGCTTAAAATAACTTTGCCGATGTCATGAATGAGGCCGGCGACAAAGGCCTCGCTTTCTATGGCCCGGAAACCGTGGATGCGTGCGAGCATTCTGGAGGCCACTGCGACTCCCACCGAATGTTCCCAGAAGCGGCTGTAGTCGAGGAGCTCTTCTCCTTTGTGGGCTCTGGCAAAGCGCGAGATCACAGCCACGGAAAGCCCAAGGTTTTTAATAGTTTCAAATCCCAGGACAACAATGGCGAGGTTGACCGAGCAAATGGGGTTGGGAAAGCCGTAATATGCGGAATTGGCCAGCTTCAAGATTCGTGCGGTCAGCACCTGGTCTGTTTTGATAAGCCTGCTTAATGATCGGGCCGAGCTTTTCGGATCATCGATCAACTCGATCATTTTGGCCACCACGGTCGGCAGAGTCGGCAGATTGATAATGGTCTGCGTAATTTTTTTGAGTCGTTCTTTCTCGATACCGGGTACTTTTTTCATATTTGACTGCAGGGTCTTCAACCGAAAGCCTTTCGTGGGATGCACTCAAGCCCGCAGGTCGATCCTTCGTCCCCGCAATGACTCTGAATTTTCCTCGCCGCCTCCATGCGATCCGGTGTCCGTCTTCTCGCCGGCTGACAAATTTTCCTCGGAATTGTTCTTTTCCCCGCGCTTGGCGGGCTGCTCATTCTCTTTGCCGAGACCCGCGCCCTCTTCGAAAGGTTCAATCCTTTCGACCAGATACTCCTCAAAGCTTACCTTTTCGCTTTCCTTTTTGTAGTTTTTTTTGCCTATCTCGACCGGCAAAAAATTCAGGTTACCTGAAACAGGTACCACCATCCGTATCACCCCCTTTCATCCAGCTTGGGGTTGTCTGGCCCTAAGGTTAATCAGGCTTTTCGGGCATTCCTTTCCTCTGGAAGAGGCTGCTGGTGGTAAACCGTATGGACTAAACTGCAATTTTAGTGCCTGAAAAGATAAATCAGCGGTCGCTGTTGGATGATCTGAATTCAAAGCAGAAAAGGCGCTCTCTCGAGCTGACTATCAGGCTTAAAACCCCTGTCTGACCGGAGTGATTTCAGTTTTAAGGTCTCACACCACACCGGCTGCCAAACTATAAAGTATAGCGGAGCTTCCCGCGCATCCGCAGCATGGCCTCGGTATGAATCTGGCAGACCCTGGATTCTGAAATTTGCATCACCTCCCCGATCTCTTTAAGGGTCAACCCTTCATAATAGTAGAGCGCAACTACAAGTTTTTCGCGCTCCGGTAAGGTGTTGATCCCATTGACCAGGATCTGTTTAATCTCCTGGCGCTCGAGCACTGATAGCGGTCCGAAATTCTCGTTGTCCTCGATTACATCGCCCAGACTGATAGACTGGTCGTCCTCTTCGTAAACCGTATCGTTGAGTGAGAGGAAAGTAATCGGGCTTACCTCTTCCAGTAAAAACTGGTATTCGCTCAGACTGACTCCCAGTTTTTCCGCCATTTCTTTTTCAGTTGCCGGGCGGCCGAATTCTCCTTCCAGTTGATGCAGGATTTTTTCAAGCTCACGGGCTTTCTTGCGCACGCTGCGCGGAACCCAATCCAGGCTGCGCAAACCATCGATAATCGAACCCTTGATTCGCAGAGCAGCATAGGAGGTAAAACGAACCTGTTTTTCCGGTTTATAATTCTCGATGGCATCGATAAGCCCGAGTATTCCCAGGCTTTTCAAATCATCAAGATCCACGGACTGAGGCAAGGTAACAGCCAGGCGCTCGGCAATGTAGTGAATCAGGGAAAGGTTGCTGAGCAGAATTTTTTCCTTGATTTTAGGATTGCCTGTCCGGTGGTACTCATCCACCATCAGCTCGACCTGCTTGTTTTTGCGAGCTCGCTCCTCCGCTTTATCATTGATGCTGGTCAGAGGGATCTTCTTTTTACCTTCAGCCCTCAGCCCTGCGGACTTCTCAGGAGCAGCTTCTGTCTGATATTTTTCGTGCATAGGACGTTTAAGATGTGATAGTTATTTAACTCAGATCAAAGTTGTTCGATATCTTCCCTTATTCCGGTTTGAGTGGTGTCCTCTTCACTGACAAAACTCTCCCCTTCCTCTTCTTCTTTCATCCGCGGCAGACCTTTCGGCTCGAGTGAGGTAATTGTAATCAATAGATACCAGTGTAAAAAGAGGCCGATAAAAATGAAAAGCACCAGTAAAATGAACGAACGAAAAAGCGCTGTCATAAAAGGAAGCCCGCTGACAACACAAATCAGCAGTGTCAAATAAGAGAGCAGGAACGCCAGTTTTATAATGTTAGCTTGCATTTTCCTTAAAGCTTTCTTCGTCAGCAATTAAAAAATGTTCTTTACAACCAGTTTGGCGATTTTATCCGGTTGGGCCAGCTCGATATCTTCAGGCACTTCCTGTCCGAATGTTAAAAAGCTCAGCGGAATTCCCGCTTGCCGGACCACTGAAACAATGGAGCCGAAAGTCAGGGTTTCGTCGAACTTGGTGAACAAAAGCCTTATATTTGGGCCCACCTGGAAGCATTTGATAGCGTGCAGCAAGTCTTTGGGCTTGGCGTTGGCACTCAGCACCAGGTGGATCTCATCCGGCCTGGCGCTTTCCATGAAGCCTTTCAGCTCGCCCAGCAGACGGTCATTGAACTGGCTTCCCCCTGCCATATCGAGCAGGATCACTTCCTTATCTTTGTGTCTGGCAATGGCTTTGGTCATGTCACGCGGGGAGTGGGCAATTTCCATGGGGATATCGGCAATTTCCGAGAAAGTGCCTAATTGCTGGGTGGCGGCCACCCGGTAGGTATCCGCTGTTATCATGGCCACCCTGCGATCCCCGTAAAACTTCTTACTCGTGGCCAGTTTGGCCAGACAGGTGGTTTTTCCTACCCCGGTGGGCCCTGTAAAAGCGATTATCAGCGGAATGTTCTCCCTTACCGGGGCGGGCGGCACCACCTTGATCATCGAGGAGATTTCCCCGATAAGGTATTTTTCCACAATCGACATATTTGAATACTGTTTTTCGCTGAATCTTGCATAAAGGCTCTGTATCAGCTCCAGAGAGATTTCTTCCTCAAGCTCGTTTTTTATCAGTTTCTTGAAAATTTCCTTAAGCACCTGAGGCAGGGCAGGCATACGCTGATAGCGCATCTGCTCGGCCATCTCGCCCAACACCCCTCTCAAATCCTTGAGCTCCTGTTTCAGCAGGCGGACTGTTTCCGAATCGGACTCCGGGGCACCCTCCGGCTCAGGGTATCGGGGGCTTACTCCATTCAGAGAATTCCGGATAACATTCGAGAACTCGGCAGGTCTGGGTTCGGCGACCGGCCCTTCATCGCCCACTCTGAACGAAATGCGTGAGCCTGCGGGCCGGGCGGCAGAGCCTGAGTGCTTTGCTTTCAGCAAGACATTTTCCTCTGTTGTCGCCGTAACTTCGAACATCTCTTTGCCAAGAAAATCCAGCAATCCTCCCCGGCTGATCTTGCGTGAACCCAGGATCACCGCACCGTTGCCTAAATCCCTTTTCATTTTTTCAAGGGCTTCCCGCATTGTAGAAGCAGTGTACTTTTTTACTTTCATGTGGCAACACTCTCTGTTTCAGCGTTGACTGTACCATAGGAGGTTATTTCAGTTGTCTGCGGCAATTCGCCGTAAGAGATCACCACCAGATTGGGGAAAACAGGCTCGACAAGACGCTTGAAATATTGGCGGACAGTCGGCGAGCAAACCAGAAGCGGCTGCAGGCCTTCCGAGCTCATCTTCTCGACCTGTTCTTTCAAAGAGGAAGTGATCCGCTCGATGAAACGCGGCGGTAAAGCCAGCGGACTACCTTTGGAGACACTGGACTGCAGGATATCCACAATTACCTTCTCGACTTCCGGCGCCAGGGTTATGGCAGTCACATTCCCTTCACTGTCTTTGTACATACTGTAGATCGTTCTTTTCAGATTCTGGCGGACATATTCGGTCAGGGTGTTCAGGTCCTTGGTATGGGATGCGTAATCCGACAACGCTTCAAGGATCGTGACCAGGTCCCGGATCGGTATACGTTCGCGCAGCAGATTCTGCAGCACTTTCTGCACTGCGCCCACAGTCATCACATTGGGCACGAGCTCATCGACCAGAGTGGTATTTTCCTTTTTCACATTATCTACCAGGATCTGGGTATCCTGCCGGCTCAGTATCTCGTGGGCATGCCGCTTGAGAATCTCCATCAGATGGGTCGCCAGTACTGCAGGAGCCTCAACTACAGTATAGCCTGCCATCTCGGTTTTCTCTTTCTGCTCTTCAGTGACCCAGATGGCCTGCAGGCCGAAAACCTGCTCTACTGTGGGGATACCCTCGACTTTTTCTATAACCGTGCCGGGATCGAGAGCCATGAAATGGTTCACCATCACTTCTCCGCGGGCCATTTCCACACCGCGGATCTTGATCACATACTCATTGTTTTTGAGCTGGATATTATCCCTGATCCTGATCGGCGGCACGATAATCCCGATCTCGAGGGCGCACTGCTTTCTGATCTCTGTAATGCGACCCAGCAGGTCGCCTCCCTGGTCGGCATCCACCAGAGGAATCAGGCCATAACCGATTTCAAGCTCCAGAGGATCGACCTGAAGGTATTCCTCGATCGATGTGGTGAGATCGGCTTCGAGTTTTTCCTCTTCGAGTTCCTCGGCCTTTTCCCGGGCTGCGATTATCTGTCGTCTCGATCCCAGGCCCAAAATGCCCACCAGGGTGGCCAGAATGACGAACGGAAAGGTGGGAAGCCCAGGTGTGAAACCGAAAAAGTACAGCACGGCAGAGGTGATAAAAAGCGCGCGCGGCTTGGCGAGAAGCTGGTTCTGGATATCGACACCGAGGTGGCTGTCGCTCGAGGCCCGGGTGATAATCACACCCGCTGCGGTTGAGACCACGAGTGCGGGGATTTGGCTCACCAACCCGTCACCCACCGTGAGCAGAGTGTATGTTCTGATAGCATCGCTGAAAGGCATGCCCCGCTGGGCCACTCCGATAATAAAGCCTCCCAGGATATTGATAAAAGTAATTAAAATAGCCGCAATGGCGTCACCCCTGACAAACTTGGCCGCACCATCCATGGCCCCATAGAATTCGGCTTCGCGGTCGATCTTGTCGCGCCGGGCTCTGGCTTGCCGCTCATCGATCAGGCCGTTGTTCAAATCGGCGTCAATCGCCATCTGCTTGCCCGGCATTTTATCCAGGGTAAACCGCGCCGCCACCTCGGCGATACGCTGGGCGCCCTTGGTCAGGACAACGAAATTAATGATTACAAGTATGGCAAAGATAATAATTCCGACAACGTAGTTTCCGCCGATCACAAAGGTGCCGAAAGCCTCGATCACCCGCCCGGCGTAAGCCTCCGAGAGGATCAAGCGGGTCGAGGCCACATTGAGCGAGAGCCTGAACAGGGTGACCATCAGAAGCAGGCCTGGAAACACTGAAAGCTGCAGGGGCTCAGTAATATAAAGTACAACTACCAGGACCATCAGGGCAATCGAAATGTCCAGGGTCAGCATCAGGTCCAACAGAAACGGCGGTATGGGGATAATCATTACCACCAGGATAGCCACCAGCCCTAAAGCGAGCAGCACATCGCTGTATTTCGAAAAACTTATCGCTGTCTTTCTTCCTTCCGCCACAGACAGAACCCTTATCTTGAAAACGAATTATTAAGAGACCTTTGAAAAAAGCCCAGGTAAAAGGATAATATTCGATCCATAGGGGCGGTTCGCATATTGCCCCTACAATAACCTATTGATTTTTATAGCGTTATAAAAAGTAAGCAATGGTGCTCGAGTAAAATGATATTATGTTTCAAAAGTTTCATTAAGTAAAAACACCGGCTAGATCCAGCCCGGTTCATTTTCACACCACAACTCTTTTATTTTTCAGACGGTAGACATAGGCCAGCACCTCAGCCACGGCTCTGTAAAGGTGGGCCGGGATTTCGGTTCCTATCTCGACCGTTTTAAACAAGATCTGGGCCAGAGGTTTGTTTTCCACAATCGGGATGTCATTCGCCCGGGCGATCTCCTTTATCTTTTCAGCCACAAGCCTTGCCCCCTTGGCCACCACTACCGGCGCTCTCATTTTCAGCTGATCGTATTTCAGCGCCACGGCCAGGGCGGTGGGGTTGGTAACCACCACATCCGCTTCCTTGACATCCTGCATCATTCTTCTCCGGGCCGTCTCTATCTGGATCGCGCGGATCCGGCTCTTGATCACCGGGTCGCCTTCCTGCTGCTTGCGCTCCTCTTTGATTTCATAGTGGCTCATCTTGAGGTTCTTAAAATACTGGTAGCGCTGCCAGAGGTAATCCAGGATAGACAAGGCCAGCAGCATCAGTGCGATCCGCAGGCTCAGGAAAAAAATCTGTTTCATCAGGTAAATAAAAAACTGGCCCACCTCCTGGTCCAGGAGCAGAATATAATCAGCGAACATCCCCCTGATTGTCCAGATTGAAAGGGCGGCCACTGCGGCTACTTTGAAAATGCTTTTAAAAAGCTCGACCAAAGCTTTCGAGGAGGCGAAAGTCCGTTTCAGCCCTTTGATCGGGTCCATTTTACTCAACTTTGGCATCAGGGGCTTAAAAGTGAAATTGGGACCTGACTGGGCGACGCCGGTCAGAACCCCGATAACCATCAATACCAGAAAAAGCGGCCCCAGAAGCTGGATCAGGAAAAAAGACGCCGCTTTGATATATTCCTGCAAGCTTTGCTGGTTGAGCTCTATGTTTACCGCGTTGTTGAAAATGAAATAGCCGGCCTCCATCATTTGACGCCACATCATGGAGCCCAAAAAGTAGAGCGCTACCACCCCGGTCAAAAGAACCATCGTGCTCGACAGCTCGACCGACCGGGGTATATTGCCCTCCAGCCGCGCATCCTCCAGCCGTTTTTGTGTAGGTTCCTCTGTCTTTTCTTCCTGCGGAGTGTTCTCTTCGGCCACTTTACCCTCTAAAGAAATTTAAGCAGGATCATGATATTATTTTCCATGCTGGTAACCAGCTTGGAAAACACATAGGCGAAAAACGGAAGACTGATCCCTAAAAGCAGGATTCCCACGCCGACCTTAACTGGAAAACCGATAATGAAAATATTGATCTGCGGTGCGGTGCGGGCGATAAATCCCAGGGCGACATCGGCCAGAAAGAGCGCGGCAAGAATCGGCGCTCCCATTTTCAAGGCAATGATAAAAACCTCCCCGCTCATGCGTATCAACTCTCCGGCCAGCGGCCCCTCCAGCGTTACGCCGGCTACAGGAATCACATGGAAACTGGCCGCCATGGCCTTGAAAAGAAAATGGTCCCAGAACATGCTCAGATATATCAACACAGCAAGCAGGTTCTGCAGGGTGCCGATTATGCTGATCTGTTCCTCGCTCATTGGATCGATGATATTTCCAATGCGCAGTCCCATCTGGAATCCAACCAGGTCTCCCGCAAATTGTATTCCATGGAACACCAGCATGGAGACAAAACCCAGCAGAAAACCCACCAGAAGCTCTTTGGCAAGCATCACCACATAACTCACCATGCTCTCGGGCAGCAGAACCCCGCTTATCTGGACAGTGGGCACCAGGATAAAGGTGATAACCAGCGCGAGACCTATCCGCACCAGGCGGGGCACATTCTCCGAGCCGAAAAACGGCATCATGAACACAATGCCGCTGATGCGAATGAAAATAATCGAGTAGATTTCAATCTGGCGCAGCGCAATTTCCGGGACCGGCAGCATTTGATCAACCCCTCACTTTTTCCAACTCGGAAAGAGATTCCTTCCCGCAGCGGGAAATGATTGCCGTGCTTAACCCGATCAAACCCTTTAAGACTCAGACCTGCTTCAACCTGAGGGGTAAAAACTTCCCTGGACAAATTTTCCGGTAAAGAATACCGGCTTGCCTAGTGGATATAGTTCGGAATGTTGTTCATCAATTCCGTCGTAAAATCAAGGAGTGTATTCATCATCCAGGGCAGGAAAAGGATCAGGGAAACTACCACGGCCACTATTTTCGGGATAAAGGTCAGGGTCTGCTCCTGGATCGAGGTTGCAGTCTGAATGACACTTATCGTGACCCCGACAATCAGTCCTGCTATGAGCATGGGAGCAGCGATTATGATCGAGGTAAAAAACACCTCCCTGCCGAGATGGATGACAAATTGCTGGCTCAAGGAACGCCCCCTAATGAAATGTTTGCATTAAAGAACTTACCAGAAGGTACCAGCCGTCGACCATCACGAAAAGAAGCACCTTGAAAGGCAGGGAGATAATAATCGGCGGCAACATCAGCATACCCATCGAAAGCAGCACGCTGGAGACTATCATGTCGATCATGATAAACGGCAGGTAAATCAGGAATCCGATCTGGAATGCGATCCTCAGCTCGCTGATAATGAAAGCCGGAATGAGCACCAGGGTAGGAATGTCAGCGGGTGCGGCCGGTTTTTCCATTTTGGCCATGGTAATAAAGAGCCCGAGGTCCTTTTCCCTGACCTGGCTGAACATAAAGGTGCGGATCGGCTTGAGGCCATTGTCGAAAGCATCTGCCTGGGTGATTTCGTGCCTCAGGTAGGGCTGGAGCGCCTGGTCATTGATCTCTTTCCAGACCGGGGTCATAATGTAGAAGGTCAGAAAAAGCGCCAGCCCGATCAAGAGCTGGTTCGCTGGCATGCCCTGTGTTCCCAGGGCCTGGCGCAGGAAATGGAAAACCACCACGATTCTGGTAAAACAGGTCATCATAATCAGGATCGAGGGCGCCAGGGCCAGCAGGGTCATCAGAAAAAGGAGCTGCAAGGTGATAACCAGGTCCTCGGGCTTCTCGGCGGTTCCCACCCCGATAGACACGCTGGGGAAAATTGTGCCGCCCGGACCAGCCGGCGCAGGTGCCTGGGCCTGGGCGGTCGCCTGGCAGGAAAGTATAAGCAGAAGAAAAAGCAGCACCAGTCCCAGACTTGCCGTGATGCCCCTTTTCTTCAGCGGTCTTTTCATCAAAGTCAATCTCCCCCCGGTTCAAGGTTATTTTCCCTTTTAATTTAGCAAATTCCGTACCGCAAACTTACAGCCAGGTTCCCAATCAGAAAAACACCCATAAATTTCAGGGCATCCCTGCATGTCTTTCATGATCGGTGCCTGAGCCTCCACTGTGTCAAAAAAAAAACGAACCGGGCAAAAACGGGGTGATTCCCTACTCTTTTGCGTTTTCTTCAAATTTCAATTATATTGACAAACCAAAGCCTTAATGTATTGATACAAATTCCGGACTGACTCCGAGGATAAATACTGGCAAAAGATATATTCCAAAATGGACAATGCAGCAAACCAGCCCTGGTAAGCGAATCATTCGGGGCGGCTTGAAATCGATTTCTTTTCCAATAGTTGTATTCAATGAAACTCAAGGAGGAGAGATAGAATGGGTATGAATGTAGCGCAAAAGATACTCTCCGCACATCTGGTCAAGGGAAAGCTCGCTCCGGGCACAGAGATCGCCCTGCGTGTAGACCAGACCCTGACCCAGGACGCTACAGGCACCATGGCCTATCTTCAGTTCGAGGCCATGGACATTCCACGGGTCAAAACCAGACTGTCAGTAAGCTACGTGGATCACAACATGCTCCAGACCGGCTTCGAAAACGCCGATGACCACCGGTATCTTCAGAGCGTGGCCCGGAAGGTTGGAGCCTATTTCAGCCGGCCGGGCAATGGGATCTGCCACCAGGTGCATCTCGAGCGGTTCAGCGTGCCGGGACAGGTGCTTCTTGGCTCGGACAGCCATACCCCCACCTGCGGGGGCGCCGGGATGATCGCAATCGGCGCGGGAGGCCTCGATATCGCCGTGGCCATGGCCGGAGGCCCATTCCATCTCACCTGCCCCAAAATTGTCGGGGTGCGCCTCGAAGGCCAGCTCAGCGGCTGGGCCACGGCCAAAGACATCATTCTGGAAGTGCTGCGCCGGCTTACAGTGAAAGGGGGCGTAGGCAAAATCATGGCTTACCATGGACCAGGGGTAAAAAGCCTCGATGTGACCCAGCGCGCAACTGTCACCAACATGGGAGCCGAGCTCGGCGCCACCACGAGCATTTTTCCGAGCGATGTCCGAACCAGTGAATTTCTGGAAGCCCAGGGCCGCGGGGAGAGCTACAGGGAAATCCTGCCGGATGCTGACGCAACTTACGATGAAGAAGTCCTGATCAACCTCTCAGAGCTCCATCCCCTGGTTGCCATGCCTCACTCCCCTGATGCGGTAGCGCCGCTCGAGGAATTAAAATGCACTCCTGTCCAGCAGGTCTGCGTGGGAAGCTGCACGAACAGCTCCTACCATGATCTGATGGCTGTGGCGGCCATCCTCAAGGGCAAAAAGGTGCATCCCTCGGTGAGCCTGGCTGTCACTCCCGGAAGCCGCCAGGTTTTCGAGATGATTGCCGAGAGCGGGGGACTGAGAGACCTGATTTCCAGTGGAGCACGGATTATCGAGTCCGCCTGCGGTCCCTGTATCGGCATGGGACAGGTGCCGGCTACCGGGACCCTTTCAGTACGCTCTTTCAACCGTAATTTCAAGGGCCGTTGCGGGAGCAAGGAGGCAGGGGTAATCCTCGCCAGCCCCGAGGTCTGCGCTCTGGCAGCGCTCGAGGGCGCCCTGCCAGATGTCTCTGCGTACGGCGACCCGCCGGAAGTCCCACTGCCCGGGCGGTTTATTATCGATGACTGGATGATTATCCCCCCGGCACCGGAAGGCGAACAAGTGGAAGTGCTGCGAGGCCCCAATATCAAGCCCTGCCCGGTGAACCAGCCCCTTGAAGACCGAATCCAGGGCCGGGTGCTCCTGGTCACAGGGGACAATATCACCACTGATGACATCATGCCAGCCGGGCCCAAGGTTCTTCCCCTGCGCTCCAATATCCCTAAAATCAGCGAATTCGTTTTCGCAGGCCTCGATCCGGATTTCAGCCGCAGGGCAAAGGAAACCGGCCGGGGAATCATTGTGGGCGGCAACAACTACGGACAGGGATCATCGCGCGAGCATGCGGCCATTGCGCCCATGTTTCTGGGGCTCAAAGCAGTGATCGTGAAAAGCTTTGCCCGTATCCACCGCAGCAACCTGATCAATTTCGGGATCCTGCCGGTGGTGTTCGAGCAGGAGGCAGATTACGATTCAATAGAACAGGGAGACGAGCTCCTGATCGAGGGAGTGCACTCAGGCCTGGCCACTGAGGATGGGCTCCTTACAGTAACCAACCGCGCCAAAGGCAAAAGCTTCAAAGGAATCGCCAGGCTGACCGGGTACGAGCGTGAAGTGCTCCTGGCCGGAGGCCTTCTGCCCTACACCAGACAGCAGGCCTGAGCCTTTTTCCTGCGATTAGAGTGTGCGGCGCGCGATATTTTTTGCGCTCATGCGACCGCTGGGGTAGAAAAGATCCGTAGGGGCGGTTCGCGATATTTGTAAAGACACATGGGTGACACTAGTTCGGACACATAGGTAGCGCTTTCATGCTATGTTATCTCCGCAAAGCGGACATGATGGTCTATGAATAATACGTGTTAAAAAAATGTCACCTGGAAGGGATTGAAAGTGGATTACCGCACAGAAAAGGACTCTCTGGGCGAGGTAAAAGTGCCGTCAAGCGCTTACTGGGGCGCTCAGACCCAGCGCGCAGTGGAAAACTTCCCGGTCTCTGGAAGGACCCTGCCGCCGGAGATGGTCTGGGCGGCTGCCTATATCAAGAAAGCGGCTGCCATGGTGCATTCCGAACTGGGACTTCTCAAGAAAAAAGTGGCCCGGGCAATTTCAGAGGCAGCGGATAGGGTTATTGCAGGGGAGCTTGCCGACAACTTTGTGGTTGACATCTACCAGGCCGGAGCTGGAACCAGCTTCAACATGAATGTGAATGAGGTGCTTGCCAACCTGGCGATCGAATCCCTGGGCGGAGAGCGCGGTGACTATAAGCTGGTCAGCCCGAACGACCATGTTAACATGGCCCAGTCGACCAATGATGTCGTGCCTGGCGCTATCCGCCTGGCCTGTCTGAAAGTTTCGGGCAGCCTGATCGAGGCGATAACAGACCTTGCAGGCGCTTTCTCGGAGCGGGCGAAAGCGTTCGAGGATCTAGTCACCACCGGCCGGACCCACCTTCAGGATGCAGTTCCGATAACCCTGGGCCAGGAATTCGGAGGCTACGCGCATACTCTGAAAAAGTGCGCCCGGCGCCTGCGCACTGCTTTCAACCGGGCCGGAGTTCTGGGTCTTGGCGGCTCTGCCGCAGGCACCGGACTGAACACGCACCCTGAATACGTGAGCCGTATCGTGGGAACCCTGCGCCAGCTCACCGGATTCGATCTTTCGGCAGATACCAACCTGTTCTCCGCCATGGCCAGCATGGATGTCTTTGTGGACATTTCATCCAGGATGAAAGCCACGGCTATCGAGCTTTTGAGGATCACCAATGATCTGCGCCTGCTATCGAGCGGGCCCACAAGCGGCCTAGCCGAGGTCCGCCTGCCCGCGCTCCAGCCGGGAAGCTCGATCATGCCGGGCAAGGTGAACCCGGTGATCCCGGAGATGACCGCCATGGTGGCTTTCCAGGTGATCGGCAACGACACCTGTATCACACTGGCGGCCCAGGCAGGCCAGCTCCAGCTAAATGTAATGCTGCCGGTTATCGCTTATAACCTCCTGGAATCGGCTAAAATATTGACTGCGGCAAGCAGCCTTCTGGACACCAAATGCGTCTCCGGCATCGAGGCCAATCCCGAGCGCTGCCGGGAATATTTCGAAAAAAGCCTGGGCACTGCCACTGTGTTGAACCCGTTAATCGGGTATCTCAACACTGCTGAGGTGGTGAAAGAATCCATGGCTACCGGCAAATCACTCAGGGAGATTATCCTTGAGCGTAAAATCCTGACTGCCGGGGAACTCGAGAAGGCGCTTGATCCCAAGGTAATCACCAGGCCGGGTATTTTGAGACGCTCAAAGTAAGCAGCGGCGGGTTCCAAGCCTGTCAAACTTTCACCCGGATCTAGAAAGAAGTCGGACGAATGCTGATCGTGATGGACAAAGCGGCTTCCGGAGAGCAGATCGACGCTGTGGCTGAACTTATCCGTTCCCTGGGCCTGAAAGCACAGGTACTGCCGGGCTCGATCCGCACAGCTATCGGGGTGATGGGCAACACCGGCTATGTGGATGCAGACCGGGTGATGCTCATGCCGGGAGTGATCGAGATTATCCATGTCTCCAAGCCTTACAAGCTGGTGAGCCGGGAGTGGAAGCCCGAGGACACGGTTGTCCGGGTTGGAAAAGTGGCTGTCGGCGGAACCAACCCCTTTGTGCTGATTGCCGGACCCTGCAGTATCGAAAGCCCGGAGCAGGCGGTTGCCTGCGCCCGGGAGGTGAAAAAATATAAGGGGACGATATTTCGCGGGGGGATTTTTAAACCCCGGACTGCACCTTACGATTTCCAGGGCCTGGGAGCCGAAGGCGTAGATATTCTTAACGGGATAAGAAAAACTCTGGGCCTTCCGGTGGTGACTGAGGTGCTCCACGTGAAAAATCTGGAGCTTGTCGCCTCCTGTGCTGACATGCTCCAGATCGGCACCCGCAACATGCAGAATTTCGACCTGTTGGTCGAGGCAGCCGGGTGCGGCATGCCGATTCTCCTTAAGCGCGGGATGAGCGCGCGCCTGGAGGAATTCCTGCTCGCCGCTGAATATATCCTGAATGCCGGAAACAACCAGGTAGTCCTCTGCGAGCGGGGTATCAGGACTTTCGAGACTGCCACGCGCAATACGCTCGATCTGAACTCTGTGGCCCTGGCCCGTGAGCTCAGCCACTTGCCGATCATAGTCGATCCGAGCCACGGCACAGGACGGGCGTCCCTGGTCCAGCCGATGAGCCTGGCCGCCAAAGCAGTGGGCGCGCATGGAGTAATGGTGGAAATTCATCCTGAACCCACAAAGGCCCTCTCGGATGGCCAGCAGTCCCTGGACTTCGAGCGCTTCAGGAAACTCGTCTCTGCACTGGGAATATAACAATTCCTCGCGCCGGGTCAGTGTTGAATATGTCTGAATTCAGCGGCGGAAACAGCGGACAAAAACAGACTTTAATGATCGCCAAAAATTTTATGGATTTTTTAGACAGGTTATATTATCTATTCAAAATATTCTACCTCAAATAGTAAAAACGGTTATATTTCCGGCCGGTATTCTCCTGGAACTGTTTTCAAATTTATTCTAAAAGCTTGAAGCCCTATTGTCCGGAGGTAATTCATGTCTTTGCTTGATGAAATCCGTGAATCTCTTGTGGTTGGAAATGCTCCGAAAGTTGGTGATCTTACCCAGAAAGCCTTGCAAGAGGGAGTTACGGCCCTTGAAATTCTCAATGAAGGTCTTGTCAAGGGCATGGATCTGGTTTCCGACAAATGGAAATGCGGAGAGTATTATATTCCCAATGTGCTGATCGCTGCCCGGGCGATGAAACAGGGCATGGCGGTTATCAAACCCAAGCTCGTAGAGGGAGACTATAAGGCCAAAGCTGTAGCTGTAGCCGGTACGGTGAAAGGCGACTTGCACGATATCGGGAAAAACCTGGTTGTGATGATGATGGAGGGCGCAGGCTTTGAGGTGATCGACCTGGGAACCGATGTGTCGCCGGAGAAATTTATCGAAACGGCTAAGAAGAACAACGCTGATATCATCCTCATGTCCGCTCTTTTGACCACTACCATGATGTCTATGAAAGATGTAATCTATGCGCTGAAAAAATCCGAGCTCACCGGCAAAGTCAAAACCATGGTCGGCGGTGCGCCGATCACCCAGAAATTCGCCGATGAAATCGGAGCGGATGGTTACGCTCCCGATGGCAGCAGCGCTGTGGAGCGCGCAAAATCCCTTTTAGGCATCGCAGCCTGAGAATTACGCACGGTGTTATGATCCACAGGGCGAGGTGTGCCTGACCCTGAAAATATACTCTTCGTGCCCAGTGTTGGTCCGCTGGATGCCTGTTTCCGGTATTCTCCAGCCGCCAGGCGCTGTAAACCGGTCGAAATAAGCCTTTTGCAACTCGTGCAACAATGCTATCCCCCGGGTTTCCCCTTTTACTCCCCAGCCCGGGATTTTTTTTGAAGCCATACAGAGAAAGTTTTCTGCGCCAGACTTAAGGAAAAACCGGCATGCAAACTTTTTCAGTGACATTCCTCCCGGGTGACCATAAAGCGCGTGTCACCGCCGGAAAAACCCTCCTTGAGGCGGCCAGGGAAAACAACATCCCTGTAAATGCGCCCTGCGGCGGCAAGGGGCTCTGCGGCGGCTGCGCTGTCCAGATTATCGAGCCTCAAGACCTGCCCCTGGGCGATGAGGATTGCCGCCGCCTCACTAGCTATCAGCTCCAGCAAGGCTTCCGCCTGGCCTGCTGTCTCCGGGTGAACCGCTCCTTGAAAGTGCGCCTCCCCCAGCCAGAGGAAATACCCCGGGCCAAACTCGAGCTGCTCGAACTTGAAAGCGCTGAAATCAAGCCTCAAGGCCCTGTTCTGCGTAAAGTGCTTTTCACTCCGGGCCAGGCCTCGCTGGAAAACCTCAATATCCCGCTCAAACACGCCTTGCTCGATGCCTTGCCGCCCGGCAGCTCACCCGCGCTCCCGCTCGATGTTGCGGCAAAATTCGCCGAGCTCATGCAAACAGGCCATGACCGGTTGACCCTCCTTGTTGAAGGCGATACGCTTGTCGGGGCCGAGCCAGGCGATTCGAGAGGCAAAATTTTCGGAGCCGCGGTTGATATCGGCACCACTACCATAGCCCTTTACCTGTGCGATCTCGCAAACGGAAGGATCCTGGCCTCAGACGCTGCAACCAACAGCCAGACCGCTTACGGCGCGGATGTGATGAGCAGGATCGGCTATACTCTGGAGGAGCGTGAAGGCAGAGAAAACTTGACCCGCATTGTGCGCGGGGATATCGGCAAACTCGCCTATCAGGCCTGCCGCAGGGCCGGGACAGCACTCGAGCATATCTATCGCTGGACTCTGGTAGGCAATACCACCATGCAGCACCTGTTTTTAGGGCTCGACCCGTCACCACTGGGCCGCTCTCCTTTCCTGCCTCTGGTAAACGGCGCGGTCCGGTTCGACCCCGGAGAGCTGGGACTTCCAGGCGCCCGTTTTTCCGAGGGTCTCTTTCTGCCTACAGTCGCCGGGCATGTGGGAGCAGACACTGTGGCCGTGGCTTTAGCAGCCCATCTGGACCGGTGCGAAAAACTCACCCTGGCCATTGATCTCGGCACAAATGGAGAAATCGTGCTTGCCGAGCAGGGCCGCATGCTCTGCTGCTCGACAGCCGCCGGGCCAGCTTTCGAGGGCGCCAAAATACAACACGGCATGCGGGCCGAGACAGGGGCCATAGACAGGTTCTGGATCGATGAAAAGGGGCTGGTCAATTATCATGTGATCGGCGATAAATCTCTCCCGCAAGGGATCTGCGGCTCCGGGCTGGTGGAGATTGTCTCGGAACTCCTGCGCCTTGGAATTATAGACAAAAGCGGAAGAATCCTCCCGCCTGAGGAGCTCTCCGGCAGCGCGGCGCGGAAACTCGGGGAGCGGCTCGCTCCGGAAAAAAACGGGCAGTGGTCTATCATAATCAGCGAAAGCAAAGAAGATGCCGGGAGTTCCGGCATTATGCTCACCCAGCGTGATGTGCGCGAGCTGCAGCTTGCCGTGGGGGCGATCTCATCCGGTATTCAGGTGCTGTTGAGCCTGGCCGGCCGGACCCCGGATGACATAGAAGCAGTGCTCCTGACCGGGGCGTTCGGCCATTACATCCAGCCTGCAAGCGCCATAGGTGTCGGATTGATCCGCGGCGTGGCGCTCGAGCGGATCCGGTCGATAGGGAACGCTGCCGGTCTCGGCGCCCGTCTGGCGCTCGTCTCTGCGGAGGAACGCAAGAGGGCCATTCAGATTGCCGGGCGCATGGAGTTTGTGGAGCTTGCCACCCGGCCGGACTGGCAGGATAAATTTACAGAGGCGATGTTTTTTCCCGGGCAGTAGGAGCCTGAGGGATGGCTCGCGAACCGCCCCTGCAATAACCTTTTGATTTTCATAGCATTACAAAAGCAGAAAATGCTTTCTTGCTGAATCGATAACATTTTTCAAAGGTTTCAAAGTTTGATTAAATTTACCGCAATCGATAAAAAATCTTAACTGTAAACAGACAAAATTTACAATTATGGAGAACTACCCATGCTGATAATCGGCGAAAGGATCAACTCGAGCCGCAAGAGGATCGCCCCGGCAGTGGAATCGAAAGACACTGATTTTATTCTCGATGAAGCGGGCCGCCAGCTCGAGGCCGGCGCTGACTATGTCGATGTGAACGCGGGCACTTTCGGGCCGGAGCGCGAACCGGACTTTCTCTGCTGGCTGGTCAAGACAATCCAGGGCAAATACGGCTGCTGTCTGAGCCTGGACAGCCCCAACCCTGCGGCAATCGAGCCGGCCCTGAAACTGCACCAGGGTAAAGCCCTGATCAATTCGATCTCCCTGGAAACCAGGCGCTATGACTCTCTGATGCCCCTGGTGCGTGATTACAAAACGGATGTGATCTCCCTCTGCGCGGATGACGATGGCATGCCCACAGCGCTCGATAAAAAACTGGCTATTGCGGGCAAGCTGGTGGCAAAGCTCACCGGTGACGGGGTCCCCCTGGAGAATATCTATCTCGATCCGCTGGTTTACCCAATTTCCACGGACCACACCTACGGCACAGTGGTCCTTGAGGCTATCGAGCGCATTATGAAAGATTTTCCGGGAGTGCACACGGTGATCGGCCTGAGCAATGTATCCTACGGGCTGCCTTTCCGGTTCCAGATAAACCAGATGTTCATGGTCCTGGCCATGGGGCGCGGCCTGGACGCCGCGATTATCGACCCCACTGACAAGCGGATGATGGCCAACATTATCACCACCCAGGCCCTGCTGGGCCAGGATGAATTCTGCATGAGCTACATCCAGGCGCACCAGAGCGGCAAGCTGGAGCTCTAGCATTTTTTCCACTTGGAGCTACCGCAGCTTAAAACGTAATTCCACTTGTAAAAATACAAAATTACCCCTTGACTTCAGGGGTAATTTTTTTTAATGTTAAGTAGTCGTCTTAAACCGTACGACTAAATGGAAGGACTATTATGAACCAGTGCCTGGAAAGCCTTCAGGCCCTTGGCTTAAGCCGCAACGAAGCCAAGGTCTACCTCTCCCTGCTCAGGTATAACCCGGTAACCGGCTACCGGCTAAGCAAGAGCGCCGGCATTCGCCGCTCCGTGGTCTACGATGCCCTGCACCGTCTGATCGAGCGCGGCGCGGTCTACACCACGGCGGGCGATCCTGTAAAGTATGTCCCTGTGCCCTACGACAAATTCCTAGATACGCTCAAGGCTGATTTCGAGCGCTCGATCAGCTCGATCAGGGAAAAGCTCGATCAGGCTTCGTACACATTCTCGCTGGAGTATATCTACCATATCAAGGGAGAGAAAAATGTGCGCAACGAGATTTTCCATATGATCGAGAAGGCCGAGCGGGAGCTCCTGCTGGAGCTCTGGCTGACCCAGTACGAGGACCTCAAGAGCGCCTTGTCCCTGGCCGAAAAGCGCGGAGTGAAGATTTTCACCATGCTTTTTTCCGATTCCAGGACCGAGGAGCTGGGCCAGGTTTTCTATCACAACTACATGCCGCTCCAGGTTGTGGAAACCCGTCTCAAGGGCAGGCATACGATAGTTGTCCGGGACAACAGCGAAACCCTGATCGGCAAAATGCTGCAGGAGGACAACTCCTGGGCGGTGACCACCGGAGACCAGGCCCTGGTGATGGTGGCCCGGGAATTCATCATCCACGACATTATGATCGATCTTTTGATAAACAAGTTCGGGAAAGAGAAGCTCGAGCAGGTGTGGCTTTCCAACCCGGATATCTACAGTATCGTGCTCGACAGGCTATCCACTGCCCCGTAAGGCAGTTTTTCCTCTGGCCGCAGGGAGGCGTGATTGGGTTACAGAACAATCTCACAGATGAAGGAGCTTGTAGAAGAGGCTACAGAGCTGGCCGCACAATGCAGACCGGCCTTGGTGGTTGCAGGGGCTGATGATCCGGCCACACTGGCCTCGGTTTGGGAGGCGTCCCGGAAAAAACTGGTCCGGGGGATTCTGGTCGGTGAATCCGGACTAGTCAGGGAGGCTGCCGGAAAAACGGGAGCGGATCTCGGGGAATTCGAGCTGGTGAACACCAGCCCTTCCAGGCAGGAGATTATCGAGCGGTCTCTCGATCTGCTCGGGCAGGAGCCCGGGGAGCTCCTGATGAAAGGGAGCCTCAAGACCAGCGAGCTTCTGGGGGGCTACCTCGAGCGAAGGCGCGGGTTCCGCACCGGCCGCTTCCTGAGCCATCTAGGGGTTTTCAACGCGCCCGGAGAAAAACGGCTGATGATCATTACCGACGGCGGGATGAACCTCCAGCCGGACCTCGAGCGCAAGAAAGACATCCTGCTGAACGCCGTGGATGTGGCGCACCTTCTGGGTATCGACTGCCCGCGCGTGGCGGTCCTGGCCCATGTGGAAAAGTCGCCGGACCATGGCCTGACTATGATCCACGATGCCGAAGAGCTTGTCCGCATGAACCGTGAAGGCAGTCTTCCGGGCTGCGTGGTGGACGGCCCGCTGGCCTTGGACAATGCTGTCTCGCTCGAGGCCGCCTCGCGCAAAGGTATCGAAAGCCCGGTTGCCGGCAGGGCGGATATCCTGCTGGCCAATGAAATAGGCATGGGCAATGTAATCTACAAAGTAGTCCAGACCTGGCTTGACGGCACGATCGCCGGGCTTGTGGCCGGAGGCAGGATTCCGGTGATCACTCCCTCGCGTGCTGACTCGGAAGAGAGCAAGCTCGCGGCTATTGCCCTGGGAGTGATTATGGTCACTCGCAAACAAAACTAGCCCTGAGCTAAAATTTTTTTCCTGGCTGATAATTCGGGCCTTACAATCCCTGAAGGAGACCTCATGCAGCGGCCCCCACTGATTCTGGTTCTCAATCCCGGATCGACTACCACCAAACTCGCGGTCTACAGAGGCCCGAGGAGAGTGACTGAATGGACCAAAAGCCATTTGCACGAAGTCGACGACAGCACCGAAACGATGATCCAGTTAGCGGAAGAAAGGGTACCCGACATTCTTGATGATCTAAGCCGGAGGGGCTATGACCCTGAGGAAATCCAGATGATCGTGGCGCGCGGGGGCCTTCTCAAACCCCTCCAAGGCGGGGTTTACGAGGTCAATGAAAAAATGGTCGAGGATCTGGCGAAATGCGCCTACGGCAGGCATCAAAGCAATTTGGGGGGACTGATGGCCTGGAGAATAGCCACATCCAAGGGTAAAAAGAGCTACGTAGTGAACCCTGTGGTCGTGGACGAGCTTTCACCAGTGGCCCGTATTTCCGGGCATCCCGGGATACCAAGGAAAAGCATTTTCCACGCCCTGAACCAGAAAGCGGTGGCAGCTAAAGTGTGCGCTAAGATAAGCAAGCCTTACAAGTCCGCCCGCCTGATCGTGGTCCATGCAGGCGGCGGGGTGACAGTAGGCGCGCATTTCCGCGGCCGGGTGGTCGATGTGAACAACGGCCTCGAGGGTGAGGGCCCGTTCAGTCCCGAGAGAACTGGAAGCCTGCCCCTGCTCGATTTTCTGCGGTTTGTCAGCGAAAAAGGGCTGAGTCTCAGCCAGGTCCAGCAGATAGTGACCAGGAACAGCGGGATGTCGGCCTACCTGGGAACCAAGGACTGCCGCGAGATCGAGAAACGGATCAAAGAGGGCGACCCCCGGGCCAGGCTGATCTACAAGGCGTTTGTCTACCAGGTGGCCAAGGAAATCGGCGCCCTGGCTGCTGCGGTTTTCAAAGGCCGCCTCGATGCGATAATTCTTACCGGAGGCATTGCAGGCGGGGCTTATTTCAGACGGTGGATCAGGGATCATGTAGGATTCCTGGCTCCGGTCTTTTCTTACCCCAGAACCTCGGAAATGGAGTCCCTGGCCATGGGCGGCTGGGAGATCTGGCGTAAAAAAATAAAGCCTGCCGCCTATTGTTGAACAACCTGCTGTTTATGCTGTCTTATACTGACTGTCAGGAAAAAAAAAGATGATCGGTCCCAGAATAAAAATAAGCTCCTGTAAAGGCTGCGGACTGTGTATCGATTTCTGCCCGTTCGAGGTTCTGGGTTTCTCTGAGGGGATAAACCAGCGCGGCGTCCAGTACGCTGTCCCGAGAATCCTGGAGAAATGCTCGGGCTGCGGCATCTGTTACACAATCTGCCCTGATGCTGCGATCGAGGTCGCGGAGCTGGAGCCTGAAACGAGCCGCTCTTAGCATTCACAGTCAAAAGGCTGGTCATGCAGGTACGCTTTACCTGAGTGAAAACAAACATCATGGAGCGACCATGCAAAAAAGGTTCCTGATAACAGGCAACGAGGCAATCGGGGCCGGAGCTATAGACGCTGGCTGCGACTGCTATTTCGGCTACCCGATCACCCCGCAGAACGAGCTCACCGCTTACATGGCCCGTCACATGCCCTCTGCGGGCCGGGTATTTGTCCAGGCCGAAAGCGAGGTCTCGGCAATCAACATGCTTTACGGCGCAGCCTCCACAGGCGCCAGGGCAATGACCAGCTCTTCATCCCCTGGAGTGAGCCTCAAGCAGGAGGGCATTTCCTATCTGGCCGGAAGCGAGCTGCCTGCGGTGATCGCCAATGTGCAGCGGGGCGGCCCGGGACTGGGCAATATCGAGCCCTCCCAGGCCGACTATTTCCAGGCAGTGAAGGGCGGCGGCCACGGCGATTACTGCCAGATAGTGCTCGCTCCCTCATCCGTGCAGGAGATGTACGATCTTACAGCGCAGGCGTTCGAGCTGGCAGACCGCTGGCGCATGCCGGTAATGGTCTTAAGCGATGGCCGCCTGGGACAGATGATGGAACCCCTTACACCAATGAAAAAGCCGAAGCCTGCCGGAAAAAACCGGCCCCCCAAGGAATGGGCCTTGACCGGGGCCGCATTCGGAAGGGAGAAGCGGGTGGTCAAATCTTTCTTCCCGGCAACCGGCGACCTCGAGGAGCATAACAAAAGGCTCCAGGCCAAATACAGGCTGATCCGTAAAAAAGAACTTCGCTCCGAGGATTATTTCACCGGGGATGCCGAAATCGTGCTCGTGGCCTATGGCACAGTGGCCCGGCTGTGCCGCGAGGTTGTCCGCAGGGCCAGAAAAAAGGGGCTGCCTGTGGGACTGCTCCGCCCGGTTACGCTCTGGCCTTTCCCCAGTCTGCGCTTGAAACAATTGGCCTCAGGCGTAAAGGCTTTTCTGGTTGTGGAAATGAGCGCAGGCCAAATGGTGGAAGATGTCCGTCTGGCTGTTGACGGCAGCGTGCCGGTGAGCTTCCACGGCAGAATGGGAGGGGGCGTGCCCACAATCGATGAAATATACGCCCGCGCGCGAAAGTCTCTTTCAGCCGCTTAGAACTCAAGAGCCCGGGAGAGATGGCTTTACCGGCTTAAAGTTTTTTCCAGGGTACAGCTCGAGGAGCGAAAGGTAAGACTGTCTCAGCTAACAATTCTACAAAGTCCGGCAAGTTGGAGGCCCGTATGATTAAAAAAAAGACAGAATTCAAAAGACCGGAAACCTTGCTCCAAGCCGACACCCACTACTGTGCCGGCTGCGGCCACGGGATCATTCACCGCATCCTGGCTGAGCTGATCGATGAACTGGATCTTCGAGGGGAAATAGTGGGCATAGCACCTGTGGGCTGCGCGGTTCTGGCCTACAACTATCTGGACATAGACATGAGCGAGGCGGCCCACGGCAGGGTTCCCTCGGTGGCCACCGGGATTAAAAGGGTGCACCCGGAGCTCCTGGTTTTCGGTTACCAGGGGGACGGCGACCTGGCCTCGATCGGCACCGCCGAGATAATCCATGCTGCCAACCGGGGGGAGAACTACACTACGATTTTCGTGAACAACGGTGTCTACGGGATGACCGGCGGGCAGATGGCTCCCACCACCCTGCCCGGGCAGCGGACCGCCACCTCGCCCTTGGGAAGGGATATCAGCACCATGGGCTACCCGCTGCGGATGTGCGAGCTGCTCAATACGCTTCAAAATCCCTGCCTCATCGTGCGTACCGCCCTGGATGGGCCGGCAGGAGTGAGGATCACCAAGAAATGGATCCGGGAAGCTTTCCTGGCCCAGAAACAAGGCCAGGGTTTCTGTTTTATCGAAATTCTATCCCCCTGCCCTACTTATTGGAGGATGACAGCGAAAGAGTCCATGGAATATATCTCTAAAACAGTCACTCAG